>Ga0126373_10000761_pt1 | contig 21664 bp, 23 predicted proteins | sample PanSoiMetPlot_11_FD_92545 | JGI IMG/M metagenome (GOLD analysis project Ga0126373, IMG submission 92545) | Tropical forest soil microbial communities from Panama - MetaG Plot_11 | ecosystem: Environmental > Terrestrial > Soil > Tropical forest > Bulk soil | place: Panama | collected 2016-02-17 | reverse complement strand
GAAGGCCAACTGCTCAGCCAGCCTTGCTGCGTCTTCGGCACGCCGCGACCTCCCGAGCCAGGCTATACCGAAACGGCAGAACCAAGATGGCGGCTTCAGTGCATTGCAGGCCCCTGCAACGAACTGCGCAAACGGCTCCTTCGACCAAGAGGTACCTTGGCGGCGAATAAGAAACCAGACGCTAGCTCCAATGTCGGCTGCCCAAAAAACCACTCTACGCGTAAAACGAACTCGTATTGCAGACTTTAGGAACCGAAACTGGCTTCGACCAATATTCATATGATTTTGGGCAAGCCGCTGTCGTCTCGAGTGCGGGAGGAACACAACGACCACATGGAGCGTGAAGCGTACTCTCAAACGCCTGAAGGAATGTGGCCGCAGTGGTTTTTGGGCAAGCCATACAAAGCGCGTTGTGCCGTTCCCTTGCTCAGTCCGGTCGCACGACAAATCGCCGACCAGGAAGCCCCATTGTTGCGGAGCACAAAAACCCTTTGAGCATCCACCAACACGCGCGGGCGCCCGAAACGTTTACCCTTTTTACGGGCCGCGGCCAATCCGGAACGCACCCGAGAGCGAATGAGTTCTCTTTCAAACTCTGACCGAAGCAAAAATGCCAAAGACTCTACGGTTTCCGCCCGGGAGCGGAACATGACAGCGTTCGCGCCCCTCGGCTACAAGCGTGCTTTGGTTAGTTAGTTCGTGCTCATCGTTCCGCAGCGCTGGCAGATGAAAGAGCGGTCCCATTCGGCGAATCGCCTCGGATAGACAGAGAGATTGTGCCTCACGACAAGCACCCCGATAATCGCGAACACCGCGGCCGCTACAAAAGCGTACTCCGTCAGAGCGGGCGGCGTCGCCGTTGTCGCGTTCTTCGTGACCGTGTTGATGTAAAAGACCAGCCATCCCCCGGACGTGAAGATCAGCGCTGACCAGAAAACCAGCCTCCGATACGACCACTTAATGGGAGGGCTGAGCCGCTTCGATAAGACGGACTGATGGGATGCTCGCGTGGAAGCCTTTCCCACAAGGACATCAGCTCCGCTGCCGCCAATCACGGCAGCGCGCATCCGCGTTTGGCCTTCGGTGCGGAAAGCCCCCTCTTGATACACAAGCGAGACCTTCTTCAGGTCAGTGCTGTTGCATTTTGGGCAGCGAAGTTCCATAGCGTCACCACTGCCAACCCCCTCAAACCCGGCTCAGCGCTATTAGTTGCTTTCCTCAGCCCGAGCCGACTTTGCCGTGCCATCTTCTGCGCCATGTGCATCACTAGGTTACGACATTTCTCTTTCGCCAGCGCTCGCCGCGCCTGAGAGAGCTGTTTCCCTTCACTCAACGCGCAGGCGATCCGCAATCACTATGAACCATGTCCTTCCCGCGGTATCAGCGCGCCGCCGGCACGCCGAGTATTCCCCGGATCTTCTGACGCTCGATTATTTCACGCGGAGATCTGCCCGGCTGCTCCAGCCAGCTCGTGAAATCCTTCAGTTTGACCTCATGTTCGACGCGAATCTCAGCGACGGACACTTTGACCGCTCCATCATGTGAGCCAATATCTGTTACCCAGTCATCGCTGCGGAACGCCGCTAATCCCTGGGCTACGGCCTCATAAAGAGTAGCAGCGGTCACATCGACCGTGTGCGATATGCCCTCGGAATCTTGAACTGTTACTCGACAGGAACGGGCAGCCATGGGGGGCATGTTATCATATTCGCTTTATCTTCGCCATAGGCTACGCCTCCTTGGTCACATCCATCGCTCGCTTGTCATCGCGCAGTGCCATAAACTTCGAGTGACGTAGGCGGTTTCCCTCGGTCCATTCGAGGAACTCGATCTGCGCGACAGCAACTGGCTTCAGCCACACTGCTTTCTTCATCTTCTCGGCATTCAGCTCCTCGCCAAATCGTGATCGCCTCGTCTCCGGCAAATTCACGAACGGGCACGTCGGCGAAACCAGATGTTTCAATCTCGAAAACACTTGTCGCCGTGACGCTGGGACAAATCCGTTCCGCGTTCTTGCCACATACATCAGCTTGTCGCCTTCGTAATAGCCGACGATCAGCGAGTCGATGCCGTGTGGCCCGGGGAAGTAACCGCCGATGACAAACTCTTGCCCACGATTCACGCGATACTTAATCCAGGCGCCACTTCGTTTTCCCGGTTGGTAGGGGCTGTCCTTTCGCTTGCCGACGATTCCTTCTAGTCTCTGCTTGCGGACCGCCCAGATCAGGTCGCTTGGCGCGGCCTCGACATAATCCCAAACCCTGATCCTTATGTCGTTGACCCTAACAAGGGACTTCAATAGCGCCCGCCGTTTGATTAGCGGAAGACCCGTCAAGTCACGGCCTTTCCAGCACAGCAGATCGAAGACGCAGTAATGAATCCGGGACCCCTCCGCACGGAAATTTTGCAAGAGATTGAAATCCGGGCGGCCGCGGTCATCGATTGCAACCAGTTCGCCATCCACGACGGTTCCTTCGGGTAAGTCGGCCAGGGCTTCCACGATCTGAGGGAATTGCCTATTTAGAGATTTCCTTCGTCGCGAAAATACAGTGACTCCTATTCCAGACTTGACGGCCAGTGCTCGATAACCATCAGCTTTGATTTCCCAAATCCATTCGTTGCCCTCGGGCAGCTTCGATACCGATAGACACTCCATCGGCTCGACAAAGGACGCTTCTGTTTTCGGTAATAAGCTCAAGCGTGCTTGAGTTTCATTTTGCATCACGCTTCTCATGAAAGCAGAGAATCATTCGGAACGCTACCGACAAGCACTGACGAGAAACGATGTCCTCGCGCTCCCGCCCATTCTCTCCTGCGTGACCACTCCGAGGTGCCTGCGTCCCATCGCGCACATTTGCGCACCGACGGTCTCCACTAGCACGCCTCGCGCCACAAGAAGGCAGTGTCACTCAGCCTGCCACTCGTTCCGACCTTGACACAGGCACTTCTCCGCTTCTGTCTCCGTTTCGGGTCGTTGCTCCCTCTAGCTGGGGTGAAGGGAGCAAGAACTCCCCGAAACAGGAGGGCAGTCATGAAAGTCGAGCAAGCAAAACAAATCGCCAGCAAGGCCATCGACGAACTCAGTGAGGCTCTCGAAAGGGGCCACAGTGAGACGTTGAGAAAGTACCTCGCGGCGATGGCGAGATTCAGGCAATACACTTGGCACAATGTCGCGATGATTTTTTCGCAACGGCCGGACGCAACTCGCGTTGCCGGATTCCATACCTGGAAACAGCTTGGACGAACGGTCAAGAAGGGTGCGAAGGGAATTATGATTCTCGCACCCGTCTTGTTTCGCAAAAGCAAGGAGGAAGGTGTCAATGAAGAGCAGAGCCGAACCACCCTCGGCTTTCGCGCCGTCTATGTATTCGACCAGGCTGACACAGAAGGCGAGCCGTTTTCTGAGCTATGCTCCCCTCAGGGTGACCCCTCCGGTTACGCTGACAAACTAAAGCAATTTGTGGCGCAGCGTGGAATTCAGCTCGAATACTCTGACGCCATCTATCCAGCCCAAGGTCAATGTTCCGCCGGCAGAATCACTCTTCTGCCCGGCCAGTCTGCCGCCGAAGAATTTTGCACCCTAGCCCACGAGGCAGGTCACAGCCTCCTGCACATGCAAGAGCGTCAAGCCGAGACGACGAAGCGGGTACGCGAGACGGAGGCGGAAGCAGTCGCCTTTGTCGTGTGTGAGGCTATCGGCCTGAGTGCGAGCAACTCGGTGGACTACATTCACTTGTATTCTGGCGATAAAGGCACCCTGGCTGAGTCCTTGGAGCACGTGCAGCGCGCTAGTGCCGAGATTCTCGCCGCGATTATGCCCAACGAGTAACAATTTTCGCCGTTCTACCATCCATTATTCTCAAAGGGCCTCGGATTTTCGCGAGGCCCTTTTCCTATGTTTGAGCAGCTCCAACGGGAGACTCCGCCACAACCGCACTGATGAAACGCTTCGAGCTGGGTGTGCATCCATAGCATCACAGCCCAGCCTCAGTGCGCCTAGGAGTGTCTTGCCGTGGGGCTCCGTGTCTCCAAGCGCTGGCGGGTTGTTTCTATTTCCTTCTTTTGTGTGCTTCTGGCCTTTATCCTCTTTGCTCGAAAATACATCTGGCTGTATGCGACGCGAAAGCTTGACCCGTCAGCGGCCCATGCCGGCCTAACCCACGACCCCGCCACCTCTCGGAGCCCAGAAATTCTTCTCGCCGAAGCAAACCGCCTCGCTTGGCTCTTCAATTGGCCGAAAGCTAGGCCTCTTTACGCCCGTGCGGAGGCACTTTTCAGAGAAAACGGTGACACTCGAAATGAAGTCTACGCGCGTGTCGGCAGAATTCGTGCTGAGTCAGAGACAATGTCCTGGGTGGACGTGTCTAAAATGCTCGGCCAGCAGTTGGACCTTCCTGTTGTGAAGGCCGACCGACAATTGCGATTGTGGTGCCTCGCAGCGAAGGGATATACCGATTTGGACCTGAATCTCGGGTCCTCCAAACAAGCATGGACTGAAGCACGAACAATAGCCCATCAGCTAGGAGAGGCCCAATGGGAAGCACGGGCAGAGGGAGAATTGGGCATCCTCGGCTTTCTTGAAGGCGATAGCCGCAGAGCGGCAATGATGGTTGGCGACTCCCTTTTGTCGGCAACGGCGAGTGGAGATGAGGGCGGCCAGGTTCGAATGCTAGAAATGCTCGGAAACGGGTTCAACGAAGCAAAGCGGCACGGCGAGGCCCTTGCATTTTTTGAACGGGCCATAAAAACGAGCAGCTTAACGCCCGATGCAGGGTTCCCGTATATGGCCTATGAAGGAAAGTCTTATGCGTTATTCGGTCAAGGAAAGGCATTCGAAGCTAGAAACGCATTGGAGCACGCATTGACCATGGCAACAAAAAATCAAAATCTCGGCCATAAATGCATGATCCTTCAACTCTTGGGCGAGCTCGCGATGCGAACTGACGACCGGCAAGCAGCTATCAAGTACTTGGAACAATCGGGTGAGATCGCAGAGAAACACAACTTCTATCGGACTCTGGGTCAATCAATGATTGACCTAGCCGGAATGTATCGAGATGCAGGTGACGCCACCTCCGCAGAGCAGCGTGCCACGGTTGGTGTTAACGCGAGCAGACGAGTTGGAGACCGATATTTCCTGCCCAGGGATCTCACAGTCTTGGCCGATCTCAAGGCGCAGCGGGGAGCTGCCGGCGAAGCAGAGGCACTCTACGAAAACGCTGAAGACGTAATTGACGGAATGCTAGTCAATCTGCACGAGGCCTATTGGACCAGTTCGCTGGCAGGAGCGATGAGCGACACCTACTTGCGACATTTTGAATTCGAGGTTCGCCGACGGAATGTCGAACGCGCCCTCAACGTAATTGAACGAGTCAGAGGACGGACGGCGGCAGCACTCCTGGAGAACAAGGTGTCGTTAGCCGAAAGCGAATCCGCTGAAGTGCGCACTCTAGAAGATTCTGTTTCGGACCTGCAACTCCGATTAATGCGCTCGGAAGATGCAAGGGAACGGGCTGGGTTACTCGATCAATTGGTGGAATACGAGCGCCGACTGGAATGGACGCGCACAAAACAAACGGAAACCAAGTCCCGCTGGTTTGATAGGCCAGCTTCGCTGAAAGCAATCCAGACTAGCTTGCGACCGGAGGAAGTCATATTGGAATACGTGCTCAGCGAGCCGCATTCATATTGCATCTGGATTTCACGAAGCCGCGCAGATGTCCAACTCTTGCCAGCAGGACGCCGGAACATTGGAGACCTCACACTTAGGTACTTGACCTCGACCCAAGCGAGCCGCGATGACCCCCTTACGGCGAGTCAGCTCCGCGACATTCTTTTGGCCCAGCTTCCTCCCGAGGCGAATCGTGAGCACATCATCGTCGTGCCGGATGGAGTATTGCACCTTCTTCCGTTCGACACCCTTCGCGATTCTAGGGGTGCCCTGATTTTAGAAGCTCACACTATTAGCTACGCCCCCGCAGCGAGCATCCTGCGGGTTCTGCGGGAAGAAAAGACGACCGGGGCCAGGCAACATGTGTTTCTAGGTGTTGGAAATGTTGCGTATCAAGATCAAGGGCATATCTCTACAAAACTTGAAACACCTCACAGCTTTCAACAAAGGCTTGAGCGCGGCCTGTCTGATACTTTCGGCACAGCTGTTTACGATTTACCACAAACGCGAAGGGAGATTCTAACGATCAGCAGGATTGTTGGGAATGACTCTGTCCTTCTTATGGGTCGTGACGCAACGGAGACCGCCTTCAAATCCGAGCCCCTGACAGATTTCAAAATCGTTCATATTGCAGCCCACGGTTTCGGGGACACCCAGTTTCCAGAACGTTCAGCATTGGTCTTGGGCGTTGATCCGACTTCTCAGGACGACGGCCTGTTGCAGCTCAGGGAAATCATGCGCCTCCGCTTCAACGCAGACTTGGTTACGCTTTCGGCCTGCAACACAGGCGTCGGAAAGATAGAAGAGGAGGAGGGTGTGACAAACCTCGTGCAGGCTTTCCTTGTGAGCGGTGCAAGGGCGGTTGTGGCAAGCTTGTGGAGCGCCGATGACGCTTACACTGGCACTGTTATGGAACGTTTCTATACCCACATTGCACAAGGGCAGGAGAAGGCGGAAGCTTTGCGGCAGGCCAAGCTCGATGTGCTCGCAAAATATGGCAAACAGGTTCCACCCTACTATTGGGGAGGATTCATTTTGGTCGGGGACGGAGGAGCACCGATTGCACTGGGGGCCGCACAATGAGTCTCGACACCCAAGCCAAGGAAAAGGTCTATTCCCGCGTGTCTGAACTTGTGACGCGCAAGCATTTCGATCCTGGGATGAACGGGGCAGACTGGAGCGAATTATCCAAATGCGCAAGAAACCAAGTTCTCGCAGCCGGTACTGATGAGGAGTTTGAAAAGCGGATGCAGGACCTTCTGAATGAACTGAAGACGAGCCACACGGGTTTCCGCCACTCCAAGAGCGCGAAGTTACCGGGCCGCCACGCAATCGCGGCCACTTTCATGCGCTGCGAATTCGACGGCGAAGAGCGCTGGATGTTCCAGGACGTTCACGAAGGCGGGCCGGCACATGCCGTCGGTCTGCGCCCAGGAGACATTTTGCTTCAAGTTCGGAATCGAGAGCTGATGCCGCCCGAGCCGCCGATCTTTCCAGTTGGCGAGGACTCCCAATATGCGGTTCAAAAGCCGGGTGGCAAACGCGTCGTCGGCAACTTGAGCGTGCCCTCCCCACGGTCCAAAAGTCATCCCGTGATCGTTCCGAAAGCCGTGCTTTGCTCTCAGCTACCCGATGGAGTCGGCTGGTTGAAGGTGACCATGTTTCCTGGGGCCGTTGGAATCGATTTGGCCAAGATGTTCGATACTGCGATCGCGCACCTGAAGGATTCAAGTCGGCTGATTATCGACCTCCGCGGCAACACGGGTGGTGGTATCGGTGGGTTGAGGTTAATGGGCTATCTGACGCCCGAAAAGAAGGAAGTGGGCTACAGCCTGACGCGTTCTCGTAAAGATAAGGGCTATCAGAGAGAAAAGCTTCCGACGTTTGGGCACATACCTTCACACAAGGCCACACTCCTCTGGCTGGCGCTCCGTTACGGCTTCATCGACAAATCGATTCTTGTCGTCACTGAAGGGCTTGGTCCGCAGAAGTTCCACGGCCGAGTTGTAATCCTCGTAAATGAACACACAGCTAGTGCCGGCGAGATGTTCGCAGCCTTTGCCGAAGAAAATAACCTCGCCACAATTGTGGGTATTAAGACAGCCGGTCGTTTGCTTAGTGGGAGTACTTTCCGCGCCGGTGAAGGGTACATTGTTGTTTTGCCTGTGGCGGCGTATTTGACCTGGCAGGGAAGGCTGATCGAGGGCAAAGGCGTGACACCGAGCATCCCAGTCGAACTCTTGCCCGACAATCTTCTAGACGGAAAGGACCCTCAGACGCAGAAGGCTATTGAGGTTGTAAGTAGCATTTAGCCTCGCGTCTTTTCCGGGGCGCATCCCTGCGACCCATGCTTTTTGCTTGCTAGGTTTTTCCTAGTGGAATTTGTGACGGGTCGGAGTCATCGCAGGATGAGTGCGTATGAATTCCATTCTGAATCAGGCGTTCGCACTTGGAGAACATATTGTCCAGGCGACGTAGGAGCGAGGTCAACAGCCGCTTCAAGTGACGTGATGCCGTCTTTTAGAGAAGAAACAGTGGTTGTGGTGAACACGGCGCCTCCCGCTGGCGTGGCGATGCGTATGTCGTAAGGTCCGTCAGCGCTACCGAGCGGGAGATACACGGTGAGATGTTTCACCGCCCGATTAATCTCCAATGGTGGCTCGACGGGCTTTGATTCGCCTCCTCGCGGAAGTGATCGATTCCTGAGGTCCAGAAGCGCAGTTTGAGCGACCGACGATTGTTTTTGATTTCGGACCAGCGCCCAACCGGCGAAGCTGGCGACGATTAAAATGCTCGCGGCAATAGCCAGCACGATTTGCTTACGCCTCGCTCGATGGGCCGATTGCAATTGCAGGAAGTCACGGTAGCATGGGCTGCAAGAGCCCAGGTGATCGAGCCATTTCTCTGTTTCTGAGATCGGCATGGCGTGAGAAGCGATCTTCTTGAGAAACTCCCTGTCAGGACACCCGTTACGATCAGGGTTCGGATACTCCTTAAGCAGACCTCGATTGAAGACGTCGAGGATGCGCTTTTCTTCTCTCTCGAAATGACCCTTCGTGCTCAGACCTGTCCTCCTGTCTAAAGTCTATGCACTTTCTGCTTCAAGACTATCCGATTGACCTTGCCGCGAGCCCTTCGGTTTCCGCCCTTTCAAGAATCGAAGTACGCGCTGCCTGGTCTTCTCGATGCCGTACTCGAACTTCTTCTTTGCTGTTTGCTCGGTCACTCCTGACCACGCTGCAATCTCCTTCCAGGAATGTCCATACTGCCTAGCTCGCAGTGCTTTCTTGGTCCATCCATCCATGTGATTCGCGATCTGTCGTATGGTAATTGCATTCTCAAGTTCTTCAGCCCATGTCGTATCCAAGGCACTTTCCACGCGCTCCAGGTCCGCATCCGACGAAACTAGCTCGATTGTTTCGAGTCTTCTCTGCTCCCTTTTCAGTAATCTGTTGAAACGATGGTGGAAAGCTCCGATCAGATAAGACTGGAGCTCTGAAGCGGGCGGGTGAAGATTTTTGTTTCGTTGCCGGGTCTTCGCGACAGACCGGAGAACACCTTCCCACACCTCTGCAGCTAAGGCTGTTCTTTCGCGGGCAAATTCCTTGCCACCGAGTTCAGACCGTACATGTGCAAGCATGCGGGGCCATGCCTCGCGTGCTGCGGTGAGCAATTCGTTATCAATCTCGGCGGGCCGGCCGCCTTCCCCCGGCTCACTACTAAACAGCACCCAGTCGGCATATGGGTCTGGCTTCCCCATGGAACACCTGAATGCCCTGCGCAGGACTAGGACTTGCAGCTTGCCACTCAGGTACAAGCTGGGTCAAGAATAAGATGACGTAACAGGTGGGAACGGGATGGTCTTATGTTTTGGGGCGCTGGTCCTGGGCTCTGCTACGACGTTGTTCGTCTAGCTCCTCAATCCTTTTGACCTGCTCTCGATAGCGGCCAGCTTCATGCAAAACCTCGCCGGCGTCGTTGTAAATATAGATCCGGAGATACAACTCGTCATTGCTCGCTGCCAAATCTAGCGCTTCGTCCAAAGTCTTACAGTCTTTGCAGAGAGGGCCACTCGGCGATGTGAGTGTATCGACGGGATCAAGTCCTATTACGCGGTATTGGCCCTTCGGTGCCTGCACTTGCATGGCTCACCTCAGGCTGCGGCCTTCTTTAACTACCCCATTGGCGACAGCAAAGCAAGCATAAACGTTACGGAGAAGGTTGCCCAGATTAGAGGCTCAAAAAGATTTTTTCTCACTTTTTCCCTTCTCGATGTTCTCTAGTAAGTGAGGGGAGTTCTCGCCGAATTTTCCCTAAGAGCTTGGCCAACCCGATTCAGCCGGGTGACTCGCCAGGCGTCGCGAAGGGCCGCGGGACGGCGCACCGAACGCGAAGGTAGAAACCCACCGCATGGAGCTAATGCTCCAAGTGTGTCTTGGTCCGGGCCAAGCAGGTTAAGCAGGGAATCGGTTCTGCCTGCCGCGTTGGTGGTGTCTCCGGGGACAACAATTCCGGCGAGAACTCTCCGGCAGTGACTTATCTGCCGAAGAGGCTAAGAAAAGGAGTCATCAAGATATGAGAACACTCTGGACCAAAGCGGCGAGATCCAGGCGATTTATCCGAGAGGTGATCGCGGCGGGAGCAGCGCTTCTCTTTGCCGCGCCGCTCTTCGCGCAGAGCAACTCTCCGTGGGAGAACGCGGTCAACGTCCTACAGCAAGCCTTCACCAGCACCATTGCCCGCGGCCTTTCCCTCGTGGCGATCGTGGTATCTGGCCTCACCTTCGCCTTCGGCGAAGGCGGCTCCAAGCGGGTCCTTGCTGGTGTCCTCTTCGGAGTGGGCATGGCGGTCGCTGCGGTCAACTTTCTGTCCTGGCTCTTTCCGTGAAGTGAGGCCTTCGCAGGACCCTTTGAAAGGAGTGCATTGTGGCAAACGGCATGCGAGTGAATCCAGTTTACAGATCGATTTCGCGGCCTCTAACGGTTCTCGGCGCAGAAAGGAAGCTCTTCTTCTTTGCAATGTGCGTCGGCGCCGGAGCATTCAACCTGCTCGGCAGTTTGCTTGGTGGACTTCTGATGTTCCTCTTGCTTTACCTCGTCGCAAGGTGGGCTACAAAAACCGACCCGCAGATTCTTCATTTTCTCCTTAAGTCTGCGAAACTGCGCACTCAGTATGACCCCTCAAAATTCAGCCCTCATTCAATCCGCAGGATCACAAATGCTTAGGCTAAAGCGAATCTTCAAGAATTACGAAGAGACCGGGTCATTCAATGAGCTGGTAAATCTTTTCGGCTTTATTGATCCCCACGTCTTCCTGACCAAGACGGGGGACCTGGGTGTCGTTCTTGAGGTCCGCGGTGTCGATTACGAGTGTTTGGATGGAAGCGCCCTCGACGGGTTCACAAAGCGCCTCGAATCCGCGTTCAAGCTGTTCGATGAAAACTATCGCGTCTATCAGTACCTTTTCAAAGAGACCAACAAAACGATTCCCTACAAGCTCTACGGCAAACCGGTCGTGGACACGGCTATCAAGAATCGCTTGGACTATTTTGCGCGCAAGGCTGACACTCTCTTTTCACTCTCGATCTACTACGTCCTTCTTTTCCACGGTTTTCGACCTGCTCACACACTCTGGAATGCTCTGACCGAACTTCCAAGGCAGCCGCGGAAAGCCGCCGCGGAAATCTGCACGCACTTTTCTAATGGAAAACACCTGATGCTGCTCGACCGCGAGATCGCCAAAGCCCAGGTAACACTGCTCCAGAAAGCCACAAGCTTCATTCTCCAAGTTGCCGATTTTCTGCCCGTTCGCTTGCTCGATAAATTTCACGCCTTCCGCATTCTCAAGAAGACTCTTAATTTCGCGCCTCAGAAGCTCGAACATGCCACGCTCAAGTACGACACCTTTCTAGACTATTACCTCTGTGAGTCCCATCTTGAATGTCATAGAGGCCACCTCCGGCTCGATGACTATTACGTAAAGGTTCTGACGCTCAAAGAACCCTCCGCCCACAGCTTTCCTCTGATTTTCCAGCGCTTGCTCGCAGTTCACACCAACTATCACGTTGTCACGGAATGGAGAAAAGAAGATTCCGGCACAAGTAGACGAATAATTCACGCTAAACGCCGCCACTTCCATAACACAAGGCGATCTTTCTTCAGCCAAGTGAACCTGAACGATGCGCCGGCTCATGACGTTCTCACCGACGATTCGAAAGAGGCACAAGTCCGGGAGCTTGGAGAAAGTATTAAAGAAATCGAGCTAAAAGGAAACTATTTCGGCAAGTTCTCTCTTACCGTCGTCATCTACGACCTCGACCTTGCGAAAGTGGATCGTGCCTGCGCCGAGTTCTATAAGGTCTTCAGCGTGCATGACGCACAGGTCTACGAAGAAAAATACAACCTCCTTAACGCTTTTCTCTCTACGGTGCCCGGTAACCATGCGTTTAATCTCCGGTCGCTCTATCTTCTCAATTCAAACTATGCGGATTACTCATTCCTGTTCACGCTTCAGTCTGGGGCGCCTAAAAATCAACATCTACGTCAGGAATATCTTGCGGTCCTGGAAACGAACCACCAAACGCCCTACTACCTGAACATCCACCACGGCGATGTTGCGCACACGATGATCCTCGGGCGCACTGGCGCAGGAAAATCGTTCCTTCTGAACTTCCTCATCACCAACCTCCAGAAGTATGACCCGTGGACTTTCGTCTTCGATCTTGGCGGCAGCTTCGAAAGCTTAACGCAGCTCTTCGGCGGTGCGTATGTCACCGTCGGGCTTAGTTCGCCCGCGTTCAAAATCAACCCTTTCTCGCTCGCGCCATCAAAGGAGAACCTCGATTTCTTGGCACTTTTCGTAAAAGTTCTCCTTCAAGGCTCCACTCCGCTCGAACTGGATCCCTCCGAGGAGCGAGACCTATATCAACAGATCGAAAACCTCTACTCCGTTGACCCGGTCCTCCGAACCCTGGGAGTACTGGCCAATACGCTAGGGCATCGTCTGTCGGATCGACTAGCCAGATGGACGCAAGGGGGACAGTTTGGTTTCCTGTTCGACAACTCCGAAGACACGATGTCCTTCTCTAGATTCCAGTGTTTCGACTTTCAAGAAATGAGCCAGTATCCAGAAGTTCTTCAGCCACTCCTGTTTTACATACTCCACCGCGCCAGTTCAGTCATTACAGACCGCGAGATCAGCACGACGTTCAAAGCGTTCTTCATTGATGAGGCCTGGGTCTTTCTGAAAAACCCGAGCATTCAGAGATACGTTGTCGAGGCGCTAAAAACTTGGCGTAAAGCAAATGCCGGCATGATTCTCTCCACGCAATCGCTCGACGAATTACGTCGGTCGGATATCCTCGACGTAATTATCGAAAGCTGTCCCACGAAAGTATTCCTCGCGAACCCCGGCATGGATCGCGAACTCTACCGCAAGCAGTTTCATTTGAACGAAACCGAAATCGAGCTCATCTCAACCTTAATTCCCAAACAGCAGTTTCTTCTGAAAACCCCGGAACTCGCCAAGGTCGCCAACCTCACGGTGGATCAAAAGAGCTACTGGCTCTATACAAACGACCCGTATGACAACCGAAAACGAAAGGAAGCATTCGACACCTATGGATTTGAAAAGGGGTTGGAAGTTCTGACGGAAACTGCGCCATGAAAACACTCATTGTCTGCTTTGTGCTTTGGATCTTCGTGGTACCCGTTCTGGCGGGAGTGTTCCTAATCTTCGCCTTTATCGCGACCCCGGTTCCCGACCTCTACTACGCTTTCACTTCCCTAGCTCTCTCCTTCTCCCTTGTTGCAATTGTGTATGGACTTTTGAGGCATGACCGTCTTTCGAGTGTTAGCTTTCATTTCTTTTCAAGAAATCGGCAATCCATGAACTTCGTCCAGGAGAAAAAGTATGAAAACCTTGTCGAAAACAGCGCTCGTTCATAACGCTAATACTTTTTTTGTGCTGTTCTGCCTCATCATCCTCAGTTCCTGTTCCGCTCACGCCGGAACAGGCAGTGGCCGCACCGTAAAGTACTCGCAGCAAGATATCGTGGCTGTTCACGCCAAAGTCCGGTTTTCAACGCTCATTGTGTTACCGCAGAACGAGGAGATATTGGATTTCGCCACCGGCGACAAAGAGTTCTGGATTATCAACGGTGCGCACAACCTCTGCTACGTCCATCCCGCACAGGTGGGCATTCGCAGCGACCTGCACCTAATCACTTCCACGGGACGGGTTTATTCCTTTCTCCTGTCGGAAGTCAGCAGCGACCCGTCCATTGAGCCTGATCTCAAGCTGTTCATCGAGCCCACGGAAGAATCGAGTATAGCCGGCTCCACTGGACTGCAAAACTACGTTCGAGCAAGCGAGGCCGAGGCCATCAAGAAGGAATTGGAAGCCCTGCGCGCACAAACCGACACCCAGATTCATGCGGCAGAGGCGCAAGCATCGGAGACAGTCAACAGATTCAGGACTGACTATCAGAAAAAACTTCAGTTCGACTACGAACTCGACAAGAAAGCGTCGGCCGAGCCGTTCCTCGTGTCAATGATCTATCACGATGAATTGTTCACCTACATTAAATGCGCCGCACCTGAGAAACCTGCTCTCTACGAACTTAAAGACGGAAAGCCGAATCTGATCAACTTCCAGTTTGAAGGTGGCGTCTATATCGCGCCCAAGGTTATCAACGAGGGTTACCTCGTGCTCGGGCAGAAGAAGGCAACCTTCAGACGCCGTGGCTGACACCGCAACCCCTATTAATCGACGCGCGAGAAAACAAATGAACGAACCAATCGAACAAAAAGCGCCCAAACCTCCTGGCCTTCTTCCCAAGCACGTGCAGTCCTGGCTCATCTTCGGACTCGCAGTGTTGATGATCGTCATTATGTGGTTGACAGGAGGCAAGAAGCAGAAAAGCGCCCCACATGGGGACACAACGATTGCTCAACAATCCTCTTCTCTGCAGGTCAATGAAACCAAGATAGCCGAGCTTCAAAGCCGAATCCAAGAGTTGCAACGCGAACAACTCGCCGCCCAGAGCGCTCTTGCTCAGCAGGGCCGCTTCCTGGGAGGGGTGTCTTCCGACCAAATGCAGATGCAATCCAACTCCACCTTGAGTGGCTCCTCTAGCGACCGTGCCGAAGACCCGATCAAAGCAGAACGCAAAAAGCGCGAGTATTTGTCACTGTTCGCGTCCAATATCGCCTTGAGCTACCGCAAGTCCCAGAACGAGACGCAGGGAGAACGACTCGCACAGTCCTCTCGTACACCGGAACAGCCAGTGCTAACTGCAACGGCCGCACCCTCCGAGGCCGCCCTACTTTCGCAAATGCTCAAAGACGCTCAGCTCGGTGTTCCCTCAGGAGCAGTCTCAGCCGGTCAACCCAGCGCTGTTACATCAACCGAAACTCACAACTCTTCGGCAAGCGCAGCCGAAGGCAACGGTCAAACAAAGGAGGTCAACAATCCTGCCGCCGCGCAAGTAACTCCGTCAACCGCGGCGGCAGGGAAAATATACATCCTCTTCGAGGGAACGGTCCTGGAGTCCGTTCTTCTAAATCGACTTGATGGCCAGTTTGCTGGCCCTGTCCAATGCCTCTTAACAAACAGCGTGTTTTCACACGACCGCGAGCACCTTCTAATCCCGGCGGGCTCAAAGCTCCTTGGTGACGCCAAAAAAGTCGATGCGTTTGGGCAAACACGCCTTGCCGTCGCCTTCCATCGCCTCATCATGCCGGATGGATTTTCTTTGAGTCTGGACCAATTCAAAGGTCTCAATCAGGCTGGCGACAGCGGCCTCCGCGATCAAGTAAACAACCACTACCTACGTATTTTTGGTGCGTCCATGGCCGTTGGTGCGCTTGGAGCTGTCGCAGTGGCGGGTACAAGTGGCCCCCTGACGGCATCCGGTACTGACCTCATGCGCCAGGGTTTTGCTCAAGGGACAGCGCAATCATCGGCGCAGATCCTCGATAAGTTCTTGAACATTATGCCGACGATCACTATCCGCGAAGGACACCGGGTCAAAGTGTACCTTTCCAGCGACCTAGCGTTGCCAGACTACAACAACCACAAAATGCCTTCAGACCTCTGAGGGACGGAGCAACAAAGTTCCACATTTCAAAGAAGGGGAGATATGAAGAAAAAAACATTTTCAGTCCTGTTAGTTCTCGCAATATGCGCGGGAACCGCCTCCGCGCAGTTCGGTTTTGGCGGCATCGTCTACGACCCGACCAACTATCACAACGCCCTAATGCGCTACTTCCAGCTACAGCAGCAACTCATTCAACTCCGAAACAGTTACGCCCAACTTGTTGCACAGTACAACTTCGCCCGCCACATGGCAGAGTTCATCCAGAACATGCCCGCGCGTTATCGCGCCCGTTTCTCGCAATGGAGGACGGTAGAGGCCTTCGATATCTACGGGAACACCGGGGCATGGGTTAGCGGTATCAACTCCGGACAGTTCCCAACGGTCAATACAGGGTATCAGCAAGCGACTACAAAACTACACCAGTACAGCCCAGTCGCCCTGGAAGCAATGACCCCCGAAGAACTCGAGCGGGTCAAATCGCAGTACGCCTCCGTTGAGCTCACCGATGGAGCAAACACCACCGCTATGGCCGCCATCGGTTCTATTCGCGGGAAGGCCCCGGCTGTCGAAAACAGCATTTCCAACCTCGAACAAGACTCACTTTCCAGTGACCTCAATTTAAACACGGAAGTCTCCGTGCTTAACAAGATCAACGCTGCAAACGTTTTGACACTCCGCACTGTCCAAGACTCGAACAAACTCCTGGCCTCGATTCTGGAGCAACAAACCATCATCGCAAAGCAGCAGCGCGAAGCGACAGCAAACGCAATCAATGCAGACATCGCCCGGCGCGCGAGCCTCGCGGGGAACTTGGCCCAAGTGACCGCAACACTAACCGATTCCCTTCAGAACTTCCGGATGCCGTAAGCCAAGAACATCACCTTACCTATCGCGTCGAAGGATCAATCACAATGGATTATCTCCAGTTCATCTTTCGGGCCATCAATGACCTTCTCACGCAGAATCTCGGCTTCTTCGACGCGATCGGGCAGAACCTGTTCCGGTCCTTCGCCACAATTCTTGTAGTTTGGTACGGAGTAAAATCAGCCCTTTCCTCTGCCGGCGGGAGACACCTCCTCCACTTCGACCACTTCGCTAGCCTTCTTTTGACCATTAGCTTTGGGTTTGGAATGGTCAACTACTACAGCAACCCGATTCCTGGCGTTGGGGCAAGCTTCCATAACCTCATAACAGACGAATCACAATTCCTCGCAAACAAGATCAATCAAACCGAGCTGCAGACTATCGAAGAGCGCATCGCTGACTTCGAGACCCGGATGGATTCACCTGGTGTGACCGACCTCCTGGGAACACTCATGTATGCGGTCATCATTATCCTGCTCGCTGCTGCCCAGGCTCTCGCCATTGTTGTCATCGCCTTTGGATTTATAGCTACGGCCGTCTGCGTGCTGGTTGGTCCTGTTTTCGTTCCATTTTTCATAGTGCCCAAAATGGAGTGGCTCTTTTGGGGTTGGTTTCGTTGTTTTGTCCAGTACGCCTTCTACCAGGTCATCGCTGCGGCCGTCGTGTATGTTATCGCGAACTTAATTCTTGGGATCATGGACCTCCAGCCCAAGGGCACGATCTCGACGGTCCAACTCATTGAGGCTTTCCCCGTACTCTTCATTACCTTCCTCGCCTCTATTTACGCTCTCCTGAAGATCCCTGCCCTCACCAACCACATCTTCAGCGGAACGTCTGGCGGTTCATCGGCAGGGCTGGCCAGCCCTGCGGTTGGAAACCTTCTGCCATGAGCAACGACGACAGCTTCCATGATGCCAAGCGGCTTTATCTCGAACAGTACGGTGATCCTATGGTGACGAACACCTACCTCAAGATTGCCCTCACGCTCGTTTCTCTCATCGCTGTGGGCCTCCTTTTTCTCGATTTGAAAACGATCCGCACCTTTGAAAATTTTCGTCCACTTGTGATTCGCATCGATGACCTGGGAAGAGCGGAGGCCATTAACTATCACAATTTGGAATACAAGCCTCAAGACGCCGAGGCCAAGTATTTTCTGACGCGGTTCTGTGCCCTGTACTACCGACGCAATCGCTACACGATCCAGGACGACTTCACGAAGGCCCTCTATTTTCTCGATGGCAACCTCGCCAATGGGATTTTGGACGCCTATCGCAAGGACGACATCATCAAGAAATTCCTCACCAACTCCTCCGCCCCGGAAATCGATGTTGAGGTGAAAAAGGTTGCGCTGGAAGACCTGACGTCCCCGCCATACAAAGCCCGCGTGGACTTCTATATGGTTTATTACTCCGCTGCCGATCACCTCGAACTGAAGCGCGACCTATATACGGCAAATTTCGTGTTTGTTTTCAAGAACAATGTTCCCAACGACCTGATCCCCATAAACCCGCTTGGGCTTGCAATCACTTATTTCCGGGAGGACGAGGCATTCAAATGAAAAACAACGTTGCAGAAGTACGCGCACGGAAGGGTTGGGTCCAAGTCGAATTGGCAGACGCTGTGAACGTCACCACGCAGTGCATTAATGCGGTCGAACACGGCCGCTACGATCCTACCCTGATTCTCGCCTACGACATTGCTGAAGCATTGGGCACTAATATCGTTGAACTGTTTCCGCCGGAGTTCAGAAGGCCGGCCAACTGACCGGAAAACCCGATGAACGCCAACACTCTACTCGCCACGATTGCCATTCTACTCGCCGCAGGCTTTTGGCTTCTCGGCCAGCTTAAGTTCCTCGTTCCGTATCGCCACATCCTCTTTCATCAGTACGGAACCCTTCTTCTCCTGTGGCTCGCCATTCTCTTTATCAACGTCTTAGCCGCCTTTCACGTTATCCAGCGCAAGTTTCTTCTCAAAGACACTGGCCGAAAGCTCACGCACGTCGACAACCAGGCCCTCGAAGGCAGCTTTCCGTTGCCCCACCGAAGCGAGACTGAGGAGGAGGACTAAATGTCGCGTGATTTTACACCGCGCGATTTCTCCGATCTCGCGCGCGATCCTTCTGACTCCGATGCTCGCCCCGTTAGTGCCCCACCCCCAGATCGAGACCGAGGCCAGAGACCGGCACCAACCCGCACCCAAAGGCGTACATCGGGACGAACGCCGGAAGATCGTCGTACCGAGCTTCAATTCCGGGATGGACGCGCCGTGCTATACGAGCGCGATCGGGGCTATCGCCTGACCGAGGACGAAGTTCGCGCCATCGTCGAACTGGGAAAGTTTCGTGTCATTGCCACCAACGATCTCTCCCAACACGCGTACGGAGGCAATCGAGAACTGGCCGCGCGCGATGTGCACAGTCTCGTCCGCCACGGCCTCGTGCGCATGGGCGTGTTCGAAGGTCCCGAAGCGACTCCGCGCGAACTTCTGACTCTGACCAGGCGAGGGCATCGCTTGCTGCGCGCAAACCGGCTCGCATCGCAGGGCCAAGCCGTCTACTACGGGTTCGTCAAACCTCGAGAGGCCAATCACGACGCCGACCTCTACCGCCTCTACCAGAAGGAAGCCGCGCGAATTGAAGCGAAGGGTGGACGCAATCTCCGTGTGATTCTCGACTACGAACTCAAGAGGAAAATCAATCGCGAGATGGCCCGGCTTGGCCCTGCAGCCCGTCCTGAGATTGCCGCTCGCCATGGACTCCAAGTCGTGCGAAACAAAATCCCTGTCCCAGATCTTCGAATCGAGTACCAGACACGCGAGGGTGACGCGGCCCGTGTCAATTTGGAGCTGGTCACCGAGCACTACCGAGGCCGCCACGTGGCGGATAAGGTTCACGCGGGCTTCTCTCTTTACACGCCGCGTGGAGAGGCTGATCGTCTGCGCCGTGTACTCGACCAACGCGAACTCACCGCGGAGATCCTTTCCCTATGAAAATCTCTTGCGAACACATCCGTGCAATCCAGTCCCTGGGGTACAGCGAGGACGAGGCCCGGTTTCTGTATATCGTGGCTAACCATTCCGGCTATTTCGTCCCACGCCAGTTCATCGCGTTCACCGGGTCGAGTTGGGGCAAGCGATCCCAGCTATTTACGGACAAGCTCGAAAGGCGAGGGCACGTAACCTGGCGCGAGTACCACGATATGGGGGGCGTCTACCACCTTTTCTCAAAGACCCTCTACCGCCAGATTGACCGTGAGAATCTGCGTAATCGCCGGCGTCACTCCACCGAGTTCATCCGTACGCGGCTTCTCCTGCTGGACTTCGTCCTCGCCAACCAGTTGTACGACTACTTCGAAACCGAAGACCATAAGGTTCGGTTCTTCTGCGACGAACTGGCCATCCCGAAGAAAGCACTTCCTGCAAAGGCTTATGAAGGCGCATCTACGCCCGAACCCACGCTTCGCTATTTCGTGGACAAGTTCCCGCTTTTCCTTGCGGCCACCAAGGGCTCTTCCTCTCCTGTGGTCACCTTCTCTTATGTGGATCCGGGACAGGCAAGCATTGCGGGGTTCGCGAACCACCTGAACGCCTACGCACCGCTCTTCCGCCACCTCTGTAGCTTCCGCTTCGTCTATATAGCGCCTTTCACGGTTCATTTCGCCCGGGCCGAACAGTGCTTCTCCTCGCTGGTGAACACCCCGTTGCAAGCGGATGTCTCTGGCGAACTGGAGCGTTACTTCCGGTTGCGCGCGGCGTGGGACCGAAAGCAGTACGGGACATTATCAAACGAGGATATCGAATGGCTCGACGAAGCGAAGAAGCGTTTCGGTGGTGCGCGTATCGAGCAGCTGTACGCGGTGTGGCGTTCCAGCGAGACTCGCAAGGACGAGTACGCCGCGCTTCTCAGGGAGTCTCAGCGCGCTCGCCGGGTGGAGTTTTCCACCTATTTGGTGACATCGGCAAGACGAGACAAACGGAAAGAACTCGTGGGGGCCACGTGAAGCGCACTTCACCTCGCAACTTCACTCGGCCCTTCACGATTCACTTCACCGGTGCGCCTGAGGGAACTTGAGGAAACGAAACGAGATGAGGCAAACAGTAGCACGGAAAAAAGACGCGGCCCAAACCGCGGACGAGGCGGGAGCGACCCCGCCCAGTGACGCACGGTGCGTCTCTGGACCCTGTGGGGTCGCTCCCGCCTCGTGGCGCAAAGCTCTTGCGCGAATGGTTTGGGCCGCGAAAAGAGATTCGATTCTCTAAACCGACTCAAGGAGGAAGAAAAAATGGCCGTCATCAAGAAACCCCCAGAAACCGTAAGCCGCTCGTTGAAGCTCGATCAACCGGTAAGCGACCTGCTCGACGACTATGCCCGCTTTGTGGATTGCACTGCGGACTACGTTGCCAACTTCGCGCTTCGCAAAACGCTCGCGCGAGACCCCGATTACAAGAAGTGGAAGGCGGCGCAAAACGGAGCGTCTTCCAGCAAGCGAGGAGTACCCTCCCAGCAGGCCGGGAAGCCGTCATGATTGGGCGAATCCTTCGAGAGAAAAACTTCGTAGCATGTGTGCTCGCCGCGGTCACCGGGATCGTCCTGTATTTTCGTTATCCCTTTCCCGAACAAAACTTCTTCCTCGAACTCATCTTTCTTTGGGCACGCCCCGTCTTCAAGGGACTGAAGTTTTGCTATACCCTCTTTCTGTACACGACACCCTACATTGTTTATTCCTTCCTTCTGTCAGGGCTTTACATTTTCACCCTGAAGTCTCCCCCTCGGCCAAAAGCGGGCAAACCTCCGGCCTACCCAGGCCCGTCGAATCGGACCAACCTGTTCCTGGTGCTGGGCGAGGTTCACAACCAACGAACGCCCGAACCCTCTCCGACACCGTACTGGCTGACGATTCCCGAGCGGGGCCTATTTACCGGAATCGCAGTCTTCGGCGCCGTAGGAAGCGGCAAGACCAGCGCTGCGCTCTATCCCTATGCGGAACAGATTTTATCTTATGAGGCGGGGAACCCCGAGAAACGCATCG
>Ga0126373_10000760_pt1 | contig 21701 bp, 18 predicted proteins | sample PanSoiMetPlot_11_FD_92545 | JGI IMG/M metagenome (GOLD analysis project Ga0126373, IMG submission 92545) | Tropical forest soil microbial communities from Panama - MetaG Plot_11 | ecosystem: Environmental > Terrestrial > Soil > Tropical forest > Bulk soil | place: Panama | collected 2016-02-17 | reverse complement strand
TCCGCGGTTTTCATCTCACGGTCGGCCTCGACGCCTGGGCGTACATCAAGCCGCTCGCTCAGGCGCATTATCTGTACAACCAGGATCGCGTGACCTACCACAACTTCAGGCTGCTGACCATTAGCTCGGTGCAGTTCAGCCGTATCGGTGGGTACAAGACGGCGTCCGCGGCGGAGCTGAAGTTCAGCTGGACCAAGATCACTGGCGGCAGCTTCACCGAGCTTGTCATCCTGGTGACGCTCAATACCAAGCTCGGCCAGCAGCCTTACGCGTTCACACTGTGGGCGCCATCAAACTCCTACAGCGCCGCCCACGATGTCTTCCGTACCGCACTGCCGACCTTCAGGCCAGTGAATTCCTAAGCGCGCGGGACCGGGTGGTCCGGACGGCAAGCTGTCCGGACCACCCGTCAGAGCTCGAACCCGGCCTGGTACTAGTACCAGCCCGTCGCTTGCGAGTGGCTCCACGCGGCGCACGGAGACCCGTACGTTGACTTGATGTAAGTAAGTCCCCACCGGATCTGCGTCGCTGCGTTCGACTCCCAGTCAGGACCTGCGCTGGCCATCTTGCTGCCTGGCACGGCTTGCGGGATGCCATACGCACCGGATGTCGTGTTGCTCGCATGGACGTTCCAGCCGCTTTCCCTGTTCCAAAGTGCGTCCAGACAGGAGAACTGAGACGAAGACCAGCCGAATGAGCTCAGCATTCCCTGCGCGATCTGCTGCGGCGATCCCGCCGCCGCGGTGACCGGGGATCCGCTCGAGGGCGGGCTAGCCGTCGTCTGACCGACTGTGTGCACGACCTGGTGGACATGCTTGTGCCGCTTGGCTGGCAGCCGGTGACTGCTGAATGCGTCGAGAGAAATGGCCGAGCTAACGCTGCCCGGCTGGCCGACGATGCCCGCGGCTTCCGCCGCTAGCAGCCAGCCCGCGCCCGGCGGGATGTTGTGCATGGGCACGGTGACGACGCCCTGACTGAGGCGCCTGGCCAATGCCTGCGATCTTGCGGCCTCTGCCGATGGATCCAGTCGAGAGGACGAGGCCGCCGAATGCAGGTGGGCCGGAGTTGGCCCGTAGGCCACTAGGCCTGCAGCCGATGCCGCGGCGATCACCGCTGATGCTGCGATGGAGGTCGTCCGCCTGGACGGCTTGTGGCGAATCGGCCGGTGCTCCGGCACGTCGCTTCCACCGCTAGTACTTCGATCTGTTGAGTTGGATTTGGACGTCGTGAACCTAGTTGGCTTGCGATGCCGGGACAATACTTCCCTTTGATCAAGCGCACGGTGCGCTCGCTACCACCCCGTGGCGTCACTGGCTCACTGCATTGGGCCAGAGCGGCGTGCAGACGGAACGCGGGTCAAGGCGAAGAGTGCTGCTCGGGGCAGCGGCCGCGCACGCTGGGTGCTGTCAACCTTCTACCCTGCCTGGTAACGGCCTGTCTCGTACTGTAAATGGCTCAAAGTCCGTATGAGCTATCTCACGTTTAGGACACCAACCGAGCGACCGAAAATGCGACCGGATTGGCGTCTTCCATTACGGCGGGTCATTGAAGCTAACTTAAAGTAATCAGCGGGTAGGTGGTACCGGTTAATGTCAGGCTGAACTCAGTACCAGCCGTAGGACGTTTCGTGGCTCCACGCGTTGCAGGGGGTCCCGTAAGTCGACTTGATGTAGCCGAGGCCCCACTTGATCTGCGTCGTGGGGTTGGTCGCCCAGTCGGCGCCAGCACTAGCCATCTTCGAACCAGGCAGTGCCTGCGGAATCCCGTACGCACCGCTGGCGTTCTCGGCGTTGTAGCGCCAGCCGCTCTCCTGGTTCCACAGGTCATCTAGGCAGCCCCACTGACTGGTGCTGAACCCAAACGTCGCAAGCATGTTGTAGGCAATGCCTTGCGCTGTCTTGGGATTCGGCGGCGGCCCGCTTGGCACCGTCCCGCCTGTGCTGCCGCCCGTGCTACCTGCGGCTGGCTTCGTCGAAATCTTCGGAGCGCTAGTGACGCTGAACGATTCGGTCGCCGCGTTAGCCGCGATCACGTTCTGACGTGCCGCCTCAAGCTTCGCGCCAGACTTTCCGGCGGCTTGCGCGAGCGCTATGCCCAGTGGGTCGTTCGTCGATCCCGGCCGGCCGGCAATTACCACGAGGGCTGCTGCGGTCACTGCGATGGTCGCCGCGGAAGCGGTGACCAGGAAGACTCCTACTCGCCTGCGCCTACGGCGCCGCTTGGCTTTGGGCCGCCTTCGTTGCTGTGACAATCCGGTCCTTCCGTCGGCCGTGCGCGGCCAGGCCGAGTGCCCGGGCGCGGACCGCTGCGGTGCAGGGCAGCAAGTCGCATGACGGTCGGCCAATTCTCTGTGGCCTCACCGAGGATTGCGTAGGGTCTGTTTTGGTGGGGCCAACGACCGTCGCCGCCTAACGTTGCCAGAACTGATCGTTCCGACAAAGCGTTTCGGCCGAAAAAGCCGTGGCGGAAAGCCGTAATAGTGGCGTGCAGATCACATTTTTGCAATACGTATTGTTACAATTACGGGACGTAATCGCGGGTAGCTGTGATCACAGCTACGCGGAAGATGCGCGGACGACACGCCGCAGCGTCTTCCGGTCGGGAGCTTCACGGTATTCAGTTCTGGCCTATTTGCCAGTTCTGCGTCCCGCGCGGCTCCGGGGCTGGGGCTGCCCGGGCACCCTGCGGTTGCGGCTAGTTTTCAGTCAGTGACGTCGACCAGGCTGCGGATGTGAGAAATGGGAAGCCCCAAGCGTTCAACGTGGACCCTCGGCACCAGTGATGCGGAGTCAGTGCTGGCCGAGGCCCGCAAGGCCTTGTTCGTCATGGTGGGCTTCCTCGCCCTCTTGTGGATCATCCAGCTCATCAACGTCGCTGATAGTTACAAGCTCTCCTTCGACTATGGGATTCGGCCGCGGGACCTGGGCAGTTTGCCCGACATCCTGATAGCGCCGTTCTTGCACGTAAGCTGGACCCACATCGAAGGCAACTCTGGGCCGCTGTTCATCTTCGGCTTTCTGGCCGCATACCGAGGGGTCGGCCGGTTTTTCGGCCTGACCGCGGTGATCATCATCGTCAGTGGACTCGCAGCCTGGTTCACCGGATCGCCGCAGACATATGGCGTCGGTGCCAGCGGCCTGGTGTTTGGCTATCTCGGATACATCCTCGTCCGGGGATTCTTTGACCGGCATGGAGTCGACATCATGATCGGTCTGGTGATGGCTCTGTGCTTCGCCTATCAGTTCACCGTGTTGCTGCCGCACGCCGGCATTGGCTGGCAGGCGCATATCGGCGGTCTCGCCGCGGGCGTCGTAGGCGGCTGGATGTTCCGAGACCGGCGCCCGGCTCTGACGTCAGCCTCGACAGCTAGCCCAGAGCTGACGGCGATTGACAAGGCGACCGCTGAATCCATCCCCACCAAAGCAAACGGCACGGCATCGGCCAAGTCGGGCTCGAAGTTGACTAAATCCAACTCAGTGACGACTGGCCAGTTCGCAACGGGGCCACGTGCAGAGTTGCACAAACAGCTGGACGAACTCGGCTACTAGGCAAGCCGGCTACGCCTCCTCTGTGCCGTCAGCCTCGCCGCCGGTTCCGCCGCTGTCAGGCCGGCCGTCGGTTCCGCTGCTCTTAGCCTCGCCGTCGGTTCCGCCGCTGTCAGCCTCGCCGCCCGAGCCAGGATCAGCCGGACTCTTTGACTCGGAGCTCGGTTCCTGCGAGGCCAGCAGCGCGTCGATGTCAGCCGCTCGCGCTGCCTGCTCATCGGGCAGTGAACTCGGCTCGCCGGCCGGCAGTCCTAGGTGCCGCTCGATGGCAGCCAGACGCTGCTCAATCGAGCGCACGTGGTCCATTACCTCGGTGAGCCGCCATGGAGATGCGACCCGGGACGCTCGCGCTTCCATCAAGGTCGCTTCCAGGCCGGTGCCGCTGGTGATCTCGATGACCTGTCTGCGAACTCGGTTCAAGTCGGCGCCAAGGCGCACCAGCACCTGTGCTGCAACGCCCTCACCTTCGCGCGCAAGGCCCAGCAGGATGTGCTCAGTGCCGATGTAGTTGTGACCAAGCTGCAACGCTTCGCGCAACGAGAGCTCCAGGATTCTCTTCGCGCGCGGCGTGAACGGGATGTGCCCGGACCGCGCCTGCTGGCCCCGGCCGATGATCTTCTCTACCTGCTGCCGCACTACTTCGAGCCGGATGCCAAGCCTTCCCAGCGCCTTGGCTGCAACGCCGTCGCCCTCTCGGATAAGGCCGAGCAGAAGGTGCTCTGTGCCGATGTAGTTATGGTCGAGCATCCTGGCCTCTTCTTGAGCCAGAACCACAACCCGGCGCGCCTCGTCGGTGAACCTCTCGAACATGCCGCACTCCGAATCCGGGCGGGCTAGCCACCCTCGGCACGACCGCGACCCCGCTGTCCTGTTCCGCGGCCTGGATCTACAACGAACAAGGCAGCGCGAAGGCTCCCATCGGCCCGGCTGTTCTATCGCATTACTTGCTTAGCGACCGCTGGTCTTCGTACCGTCGGCACGTGCCTGTCCACGGAGAAGCGGCGATAGTCGACTCCCACCACCACGTCTGGGACCTGAGCGTGCGAGCTCAGCCATTCCTCGAGTCGAGCGAGGAACTGGCTCCGCTGCGCAGAAAATTCCTCTTGCCTGACCTTGAGCCGCTCGCGGCAGGGGCAGGAGTGAGCGCCACCGTCGTGGTCCAAACCGTCACTGAGCCTGGCGAGACAACCGAACTGCTGGCTCTTGCCGGAGCAGGGACTCTCGTCGCGGCCGTAGTCGGCTGGGTGGATTTGACCGAGGCAGCAGTCGCTGACTCATTGGCAGCCCTACGCGGTCAACCAGGCGGTGATCACCTTGCGGGCATACGTCATCCCTTGCTGACTGAGCCTGATCCAGGCTGGATCGCCCGGCAGGATGTCAGGCGCGGGCTGGCAGCGGTCGCGGCCGGCGGGCTTGTCTTCGACCTCGTGCTGCAGCCAGAGCTTCTGCCTGCTGCTGTGGACGCGGCCGCCGCGATCCCCGAGCTGACGTTCGTCCTGGACCACCTTGGAAACGTTCCGGTCGAGGCGCGCATCGATCCAGGCTGGGGCGCAGCGTTCACCAGATTCGCCGCGCTGCCGAATACCGTGTGCAAGCTGTCAGGCATACTCGGCGACCCCGGATCAGCGACCGGGCCCGGAAGCGACATCGCCCACCTGCGACCGTACTTCGACTTCGCTTTGGCGCGCTTCGGGCCGGGTCGCTTGATGTTCGGATCTGATTGGCCGGTGTGCACGCTGACGGCCAGCTACGCCGAAGTAGTTGCGGCGGCGCGCGCCTTGATCGCGCAGCTCAGCGAATCAGAACAGGGTGAGATCCTCGGCGGAACTGCCAGCCGCGTGTACCAACTCGATCACTGATCACCGTCAGGGTCGCCGAGGGCAGGCGACCCAGCTCAGCCGCTCGCAGGCTCCAGGTAGGCGATCACGCCACCAGGTAGCTTGCGGCTCGGCCAGCTTTTCGCGTACGGGAACGGCGGTGCGCTTCCGAGCACCATCACGATGATGCGGCTGCCGTGGGCAGCGCCGACCCTTGCCATCGTCCACTTGTAGTTGCAGCCGAGTGCGTAGGCCGCTGGCTCAGACAGATCCGAGAAGTTCGGCCTATCCACGCTAGTGATTACGCATGGCGCTGTTACACCGGCCTGGCGCAAGGCGTTGCTCGCGTTGCTGATCAGCTGCGCCTCGGCGGTGTAGCTCGCCTTCTGGGTCATCAGGACCGCGTGCTGAGTCACCAGTTCGGTTCCTAGGAACGCGGCGGCCACAAGGATCGCAGCTAGCCGCTGCCAGCCATTCGGCCGGGTTAGCAGCCACGCGAGACCGTCGGCGGCCGAGATAGCCAGCAGCGCCCAGGTTGGCTGCAGGTAGCGGGTCGCGTCCCTGGCCGGCAGTGTGTAGAGAAGGTACTCGCAGACAGCGCAGGCGAAGGGCGTCAGCGCCAGCAGCCAGCCCTTGGCGCGCCAGGTGACGTACACGCCGAGCACGGCAATGAGGGCGAAGGCGAGCCACCAGACCAGCAGCCGCGGATCGCTCCAGCCTTTGATGCTGGGGTAGCCCGGCACCGAGCTGACCCTGCCGCCGCTGAGGATCCGCAGGCTATCGAACGGGGCAAACTTCGTACCGCCCACCGCGCTGCTCTGCAGCTTCAGCCGGTGCAGCGGCCCCCCGAAGTAGCGGTTTGATTCGACCACCCACTCGCCGACGCCGACGACAAGGCCAAGCACCATAGCGATGGCAGCGCCCCACAGCGTGCCGAGCTGCGCCCGCCGGTCCGCGCGGCCCCGCAGCATCAGCACAACAGTGGCCAGCAGCAGCGGTCCGAACGCCGCCAGTGCGTCCGGCGGGCGCATGAGCGAAGTGAACGCTGCCGCGACGCCAACCAGTACGACGCTGCCGCCCCTGCCCAGGCCTGCCGCGACCCGCAGGAACAGCCCGACGCCGGCCAGCGCCCCGATCGCGATCCAGAAGTTTGGAAAGACCTGTGAGGCCTGCGACTCGACAATCCACAGGCCGCCGAAGACCAGGCCGGCTAGCGCGAGCACCCAGTCCGGTCGCAGCCGCCGCCAGCACAGCAGCGCCGCGAACAACCCAACACCAGCCAGCAGGGTCAGGTAGACACGCAGGACCGTGGCAGAGCCGGTCATAAGCGTCACCGGCGCGACCAGCAACGGCATGCCGCGCGCCCGCTCCGCGCTCCACAACATCGGCAGGTGCTGACTGATCTGGCTGGCGTAGACGGTCTCGTCCCAGGCCAGGGCCGTCCGCATAGGCGTGAGCAGGAGTACGGCGAGCATGAATGCGAGCGACACGCCGACGAGCCAGAAGAGCCCGAACCCGTGCTCACGAGTTCGAGCGGACTGGTCAGAAACGGTGCCGCTGGCTGAGCGCGAGCCTGGCCCGACCCGTCTGACGCCGTCGGCCGGCACCCTGGCATGTGCTGGCATGGCCCCTATTGTGCCCTAACGCGGCCTACGTCCGGACCGGATGCGGCTGACAGCTGCGGCCCCTGAGCAAATCGCACGGACTCCGGTACCCTGAGCCGTCGGCGACGCCAGAAAGGCACAGCCGACCACCCGGTCCCGGTGTAAGGAGACGACCTGATGCCACGCGCTCTGATAACCGGTATCACCGGGCAGGACGGCCTTTACTTGTCGGAGTTGCTGCTTGGGAAAGGTTACGAGGTCTACGGCCTGATCCGGGGCCAGAATAACCCGAAGGCGAACCTCGTCGCCGAAACTGTGCCGGATGTCAACGTCATTGCCGGCGACCTTACCGACCTTTCCAGTTTGCTGCGTGCACTGCAGAGTTCGCAGCCCGATGAGGTTTACAACCTCGGTGCAATCAGCTTTGTCGCTTACTCATGGGAGCAGTCCGCCCTGACCAGCGACGTTACCGGCAAGGGCGTGCTGAACATGCTCGAGGCGGTCCGCATCTACGCCGGACACGACGTCAGCAGCGTGCGGTTCTACCAGGCGTCGAGTTCGGAGATGTTCGGTAAGGCGCAACAGGTACCGCAGAACGAGCGCACGTTGCTATGGCCGCGATCGCCGTATGGCGTCGCAAAGGTCTTCGGCCATTATATGACCATTAACTACCGCGAATCTTACGGAATGCATGCGTCGAGCGGAATATTGTTTAATCATGAATCGCCGAGGCGCGGCATTGAGTTTGTCACCAGAAAAGTCTCGCTCGGGGTAGCCGCAATAAAGCTCGGCCTATTGGACAAACTGGTGATGGGCAACCTGGAGGCCAGTCGCGACTGGGGTTACGCCGGTGATTACGTCGAGGCTATGTGGCGCATGCTGCAGCAGCCCGAAGGCGGCGAGTACGTCGTAGCTACGGGGGAAACGCATTCAGTCCGCGATCTTGTGGTGGCCGCATTCGACGTCGTGGGCATCGAAAACTGGCAAGATTACGTGGAGCATGACCCCAGACTGCTGCGCCCGGCCGAAGTGGATGTGCTGGTCGGGGACGCGACCAAGGCTCGCGACAAGCTGGGCTGGGCGCCAACCGTGGGCTTCCACGAGCTAGTACGGATGATGGTCGAGTCCGACCTAGAGCAGTTGCAGGCTTGGAAAGGCCAGGGCAGCATGCTGGGATCGTTGCGGCGGTGACCGGGCCGCGCAAGGCGCTGATCACAGGGGCCACAGGTCAGGATGGCTGGTACCTGTCGCAGCTCCTGCTCGCCGACGGGTATCAAGTCTTCGGGCTCGTCCACGAGGCAGACGCCACGCCGGTTCTGGACGGAGTCATCGCGATCATCGGTGATCTGGCTGACTCTATGGATATCCAGTCGGCGATCGAATACGCGCAGCCGGACGAGGTCTATAACCTCGGCGGCGTGTCGTCGGTGGGGCTCTCCTGGCAGCAGCCGATGCTGACAGCCGAGGTGACAGGGCTCGGCTTCCTCCGGGTGATTAACGCAGTGCAAGCACTGCCAGGCAACCGTGCCAACCAGGTACGGATCGTCCAGGCCTCTAGCGCCGAGATATTCGGGGAAGCCGCCGGGCCCCAGGCCGAAAGCGCTGCCATAGCCCCGATTACGCCGTACGGCGCCGCGAAGGCGTTCGCCCATCAGCTCGCCCATGTGTACCGGAGCGCTGGCCTCTCGATCTCCACAGCCATCATGTACAACCACGAATCGCCGCGGCGACCCGAGACGTTCGTTACCCGCAAGATCACTCGCGGCGTGGCGAGGATCGCCAGAGGCGAGGCTGACAGGCTGTACATAGGCAACCTCGGGGCGCGCCGAGACTGGGGCTTTGCTGGCGATTACGCCCGCGCGCTGCAGCTCATCGGCAGCCACCACGTAGCCGATGACTTCGTCGTGGCAACTGGGGAAAGCCATTCCGTCGCCGACTTCGTCGCGACCGCTTTTCGCCACATTGGTGTCGCCGACTGGCGAGCCCTGGTGGAAACTGACCCGCAGTTCGAGCGTCCGGTCGACCCGCCCGAGCAGCGCGGTGACTCGACCAAGATCAGAAAGGACCTCGGCTGGACTCCGTCAAAGAGCTTCGAGGACGTCGTCGCCGAGATGGTCGACGCTGACCTCGAGTTGCTGGACGCGGCGCAACAGACTGCCACGTAGAGCCAATTACGCAGTGGAGGCCAGCCGCGACTGCACGCGCTTGATCGACTCCCGAAGGTTGTCTTCTGAAGTGACAGCGGCTGCCTCATTGACCGTGAGCCAGCGCAACGGTGCATCCGGCGTCTCGGCCTGAGCCTTGTCAGGTTCCTGAGTGGCGAAGACGAAACGCAGGTCAGCATGCTCATGTTCAGGTTCGCCGCGGCCAGCAGGCACAGGAACTATCACTAGGTGCTGGAGCGTCGAATCTGGCCATGGCGCGAGGTCGGGCAACCTCGTTTCCTCATGAGCTTCTCTCAGCGCCACCGCGACCGGGTCACACTCACCGGGATCTGCATGCCCGCCAACGTGCAACCATGCCTGCTGACGCTGGTGCCAGCGCAGGAGCAGCCGTCCAGTCTGCGGATGGACGATGAGCGCAGACGCAGTCAGGTGCAAGGGCGTGGATCGCAGCCACGGGTCGGGCTGGGTACCGAGCAGGTCGCGGACCCGGTCGAAGTCGCGAACTTCGACGGCGCCACGCGGCTCATATCCGCGCAGCAGATCAGCGAGATAGTCGGTCACATCAGTTACCTCATCGTGGCGCGCCTTCATCTGCACCGTCACGTTAGCCGAACCTGCCGTTCACGTAGTCGGCGGTGCGCGAGTCGGTCGGCGCCTCGAAGATCCGCTCTGTCGAGCCGGCCTCCACGATGTGGCCGGGAGTCTGGTCGGTAGCTAGGAAGAACGCGCAGCGCTGCGAGACCCGCGCGGCCTGCTGCATGTTGTGGGTTACGATGACGATCGTCAACTCGTGCTGCAGTTCGGCGATCGTATCTTCGATCCGCCTGGTGGACGTCGGGTCGAGTGCTGAGCAGGGCTCGTCCATCAGCAGCACATCGGGGCGCACGGCCAGCGCCCTGGCGATGCACAACCGTTGCTGCTGGCCTCCAGACAATGCCCCGCCCGGCATCTTGAGCCGCCTGGATACCTCCTTCCATAGCCCGGCGCGGCGCAGGCTGGTCTCCACCAGGTCGTCCTTGTCCCCGGTCTTGACCGAGGCCAGCTTGAGACCACTCGCGACGTTGTCGTAGATGGACATGGCCGGGAACGGGTTGGGTTTCTGGAACACCATCCCGATCCGTCGTCGGACCTCAGTCGGCCGCTGGGCCGGATGGTAGATGTCGCAGTCGTCGAGCAGCACCTCGCCGGCCAGCGATGCGCCGCGCACCATCTCGTGCATCCGGTTGAGAATCCTCAGGAACGTGGACTTGCCACAGCCAGACGGGCCGATCAGCGCGGTGACTGTGCCGGGATTCATGGTCAGCGAGACCCTCTCGAGCACCTTGTGGTCGCCGAACCACGCCGAAATGCTGCGGGCTTCGAGCCCCGAAAGTGCCCCCTGAGCTTCCGCCCGGACCGGATCGGCTGCGGGCATGGTCAGCTCGATACCGCGAGTGTCATAAAGGTTGGCCATGATTTCCTCTGGGTCAGTAGACATTAGGGAGCAGCGCGGCCAGGCCCTGGTACAGGTTCCAGAGCACGGCCAGCGCTGGCGGCGCGACGGCGAGGTAAGCAAGCCACGGCGACCACCGTGCGGCCGCAACCGTGCCCGCCGCCGAGATGAGCACGAGGGCCATGGCCCAGACCATCGTCAGGACCAAGGCTCCGCTATCACCGCTTAGTGGTGTCTCAGCCGCGGAAATCGCAGGCCGCCCACCCGGGTCCTGTTGCGGCTGCGAGGTGAGGTCGGCGTCGAGATAGCAGTAGGTCGTCGGGACTACGGCCGAGCATGAGGTGATCAGAAGCAGCCGGTTCGGCGCCGGATCCTCAACCAGATGCCCGCTGTCCCCGCCGGCCATGACGGTATAACTGGCCGTGCCCTGGCCTGTGATCACGGTCAGGTTGGCCCCGCGTTTGAGCTCCAGCAGCCGGCTGAACGGCGCGCCGAACGTGGCGCGGCGCCCGACGATCTCAGCGGCGCCGTTCTGGCCTGGCAGCGGTGTATTGCGCACGTGGCCCGGACCGAGTTGGAGGTTGGCCGGGGAGGTGCCCTCGACGACGACCATGTCCTTGATGCCGATCCCGGGAATATTCAAGATCGCCACGGCCGTGCCCGGCGTCACCGGCCCTAGCGGCGCCGTTTGTTGCGACAGCTGATTGCGGAAAGCGACGAAGGAGTTGGACTGCGCACGCGCCTCCTGAATCGCGGAGACGCTGTACAGGTAGCCGGCGAACCCGAGCAGGAATACGCCGAGCAATACCAGTCCGACACCTAGTGCGCGCGGCACCGACGTCCCGGCCGGGGCACGCAGCTTCGGTGCCGGCCGGCTCTGGGCGGGCGGGCTCATCGTTTGCGTCACTTAGCCCGCCCCGGTTCCTGCCGTCTGCGGCGCAGCCACCCACCGAGCGCCGGAGGCACCACTGCCGCCAAGACAATTGCCAGCGCCGTCAGGACGGCCAGCATCAGCTTGTTGGGGCTCGCAGGCGCGACGTTCACTACCCGCCCTGTCACCGCCACGGCAATGGTGGACGGGGGGGCCGTGCTAGTACCCGCGGACAGTGCCCCGGCTCCTGCAGACGCGGAGGTGCTGGGCGCCGACGAGCTCGACGACGCAGAGCCGTGAGTGGTGGCCTTGCCGTTAAGGACGACGCAATTGAGCGGCTCGCCCAGCTTGTCACACGGCGAAGGATTAGGAGCGTCGAGAAGCAGCGTGAGCTTTCCGTTGGTGAAGGTCGGATTCTTGCAGCCGGCCAGGGTGGTCTGGTTTGGGCCGGGGATTGCACCGGGAATCTTGGAGCTTTGCAGCAGCCCGCCCCGGACCAGGTTCAGCGGGAGTGGCGAGTAGCCGAGGGCAGCCGACTCGCGCTGGCCCGCGCAGAGGAAGTAGTCGATGGAGCTGCTCAGGGACTTGCCCTTTGCTGGAGTGAAGTTCGTCGGCGTGTGTGTGTTGACCCGCGGCACGATCAGGTAGCTGTAACTTGACAACGGGTACGAGCGCGGGTCGGTGAAGGTGTAAACCGAGTCCAGGTTCTGCTGGAGGAAGTCGGTGCTCCGCGGGTTCTCGTTGATGACCGCCCTGGTCAGCGCAACAGCCACGTTCGATGCGCTTGGCAGCACGTAATAGCCGGCGGGGTTCAGCACTTTGACAACCGGATAATGGGAATTCAGCGCGTAGGCGTACTCGTCGTAGCCGATCGCCCCGTTGCCATAGCTAGCGGTGATGTAGGTAGCGACATTGTTGGAGCCGTTCTCGGACTTGGCCCCAGGGAACACCGGATAGAACTCGGTTTGGCCGCACGGAAACTGCACACTCGGCTTCATCCGCTTGCAAAATGCATTCCATTGTGACGGATACATGTGCGCCATCCAGCGAGTGAAGAAGAACGTTGCGCCCGATCCGTCGGACCGGATAACCGGGGTGATCGGCAGGTTCGGTAGCTGCGCGCCGTAATCGTGGGTGATCTCCTTGTCATCCCAGTTAGTGATCTGCCCAGTAAAGATCTTCATGATCGTCTCGCCGGACAGGCGCAGGTTCCTGATCAGGTGCCCGGCCACGTCGATGTGGTACATGAAGGCGGTGCCGCCGGCCGTGTCGGGGACGTAGGAGTATCCCTGATTCGGGTGCTCGGCTGCGACCCCGCCAAGCTGGTCGTGCCCGTTGCGGAACGGCGGGTCGGATCCGGCGAAGTCGTCCTGATTCGCCATGTAATCCGAACGGCCAGCTGCCGAGCCGTCCGGGTTGTAATTGACAACTAGCCCGCTTGGCCGCAGATCCTGGGACCACTGGTCGTGCGCCACGGAGCTCCATGAGGAACCCGATCCGCTGATCGCCGCATAAGTCTGCGCGCTGGCCGGAAGCGGCACGGCGAGAATGGTTACGGCGGCCAGCGCTGAGGCAATCCTCACCGCCGCTATCCCTCGGGGCCGAGCCCCCGGAGTTCCTCGCGATGGCTTGCGCAAGAACCGTATTGACGTCGGCTTCACTGCCTCTTCCTCCAGACAAGGCGGAGCCGACGCAGCCGGCGCACGCGTTCAACGAGGGCCGCCTGGGACCCGATCATCAGTGCTGAACAGCCGCCAAGCGTTGTCGCGCCGCCGGCGATGACCAGAGCGGGCAGCGCGTATCTCATGACGCTGGCCGTCGTGTGTCGCTTGAGCGCGACGACCCGCACCCCCGGGCCAAATCGGGCCGCTGGCAGGCTCGGCAATGAGGATGGGCTCGTGAGGGAGCCGATGGACGGGCTCAGGCCCGACTTCAGGTTCGCACTCTTGCCGCTCTGCGCCCGCACCAGGATGGCTGCCTTAAGCGTCTCTGCCCTCATGTTGGCAGGCAGCGGAAGATAGCCAGGCGCGAGATTGCCGGGCAGGACTCCCGGCTTCTGACCGGTCGTCGCCACGTACTCGAGGAACCTGGCGATCGCGTTGGCCTTAGCCTGCTTGACGCCGCTGGTCGGGACCATCGCGTAGATGACCATGGTCAACGGGTAGGCACCGGCCGCCTGCTTGTTGTAGTCGACCGACTGGGTCACGTGGTTGTTCCCGGTCGCGACGAGCGAGGGTATCGCGGCCGCCATGGAGGCGGCCGTCGGCGCTACGTACCTGCCACTGTGGTTGAGGATCTTGGCGACCGGGAACCGGAAGGCCGCGGCGTCGCCCTCATCCAGGATGGCGAATAGCGCGCGCTCGCCGGGTATCTCGATGGGGTCCCTGGGGAAATTTCCGACCTGGTCTTTCTCCCAGTCGGTACCGGGATCCCAGTTCTGGGCCTGATAACTGGCGACCAAGCTCAACGGGAAGACGGGGCTGTACTTGTGCGCGATGACGGGGTAGGGATCCTGGCCGGTAAACGAGTCGGTCGGATACTTCAGGCCCAGGTAGTCGGTGTTCAGGTGCGTGCCCCACTGGTCGAACCGCCCGGACATGAACCCGGCCGCGCCGTTGTTGGCAGCCATCCACCTGGTGACCTCCCAGGTCATATCGCTGTGGCCAGACTCCACTGTCGGCACCTGAAAAGCGGCCCCGGTGCCGCTCGGGGCCTTGATGGTCGGGTTGAGCCGCTTGAACTCCGGATCGTCGAACAGGCTGAACGGGTTACCGTCGACGGCGCGGTCGCACCCGATCTTCGGAGGCGGCTTGCCGTGGCCGCAGCCCTCGTTCTCGAAGTTGTAGGACTGGGTCACTAGCTTGGCCACCAGTCTCGGGTCGAGTCTGAGCGAGGTGACCGGCTTGCCCGTCCGCGGACTGTCGACCCAGTACGCGATGGCCACAGCCGAGATCGCCACCGGCGCATAGGTGTAGGTCTTGTTAGTGGCCAGGTTCGTCGCGCTTGGACGCGTGGTCAGAGCGATATCGCCCAGCCCGTTGGGCAGGTCGGCCAGCGCCTCAGGCTCAGTGATCGCGGCGTTGAACGTGATCGCGAGCGGACTGCTCGCCGCGCAAAGGCCCGCCCGCCACTGGTCCATGGCCCGCAGCAGCATCGGCGAGCCGATCGCCGCGAAACTCGCGTTCTTGATAGCGCAACTGGAAGGTGACGGGGCGAAGGCGAGCGGGACGACGATCCTGTCCTGCCACGAGCACTGCCCTGTCTGGCTGCTAAACGCGAACTGGCCTAGGTCCGTGCCCTGGGGATCGATGCTGTGATCCCTGCAGTGAGCAGGAGAACTCAATGTGTTGCCGCCCTGAGACGGCACGATCACGAGCGAGCAACTATGGTGCACGCTGCAGCTGAGGAACTGGTTCTCGACCGCCGTGAGAATCTGGATGTCAAGTTCGCCCGTACCGTTGGGCGAGGTGGTCGCGTAGGCGGTGTTCATCGGCCCGAATGGGCCGAACGCTCCCTGCACGCCGCCGTTGTTGGCGCCATAGCACTGCTTCCAGGACACGGGGTGAGCGGTGTCGCATTCGGCGACCATCACTGGATAGTCAGTAAACGTAGGGTCGTACAGAATGTCACTACTCGGGGTGAACCCGGTCCATGACACGTGCACCATCTCATTGACGAGGCTGGCGGTCTGGCTCACTGTTACCGTGCTTGGGCGCGCGAACTTGCTGTTGTGCTTCGGATCCCACATCTTCGGCCCGCGGACCGTAGTCCCGGGTGGCCTGTGCGGCGGCTGTTGCGACTGAGTCGCGCTCGGGGTGGGTGATGCGGAAGGCGAAGGTGTCGGGCTCGGACTTGGGGACGTAGTGCCGGTCTGGGACGGGGCAGGGCTCGACGAGATGCCGGGACTGGCGGCCGACTGTCTGGCGGCGCCAGCGGCCGCGGCAAGCGATCCCGGCGCACAGGCCAGGGACACAATGCCAAGGATCATGGCGGTGAGCCCAAGCAGGGCAGTAACCGCAGATGGCCTGTGGGCGATCCTCATGTCCGCGGTGCCTCTCTCGCCAGCCTCCGGCGCTGCCGCTTGGTGAGCTCGCCTGGCGCAGAGCCGCCGATCCGCCTGGCGATCGTGAACAGCGCCAGTACCACGACGACAAGTACAAAGGCGGCGCCGAAGCCCCGCTCGATGTAATCGTTCGTGCCGAGAACGTGAACGGCGTTGTAGATGAACAGCGGCAGGCTGGTCATCGGGCCGCTGAAAGGATTCGCGTTGAGTTCCTTGGTGTAGCCGGCTACGAGCAGCACCGGCGCGGTCTCGCCGATGCCTCTGGCCATTGCCAGCACCACCGCTGTCGCCAGCCCGGACCGCGCGGTAGGCAGGACCACGTTCCAAACCGTGCGCCACTGACTCGAGCCGAGCGCGTAGGAGGCCTCCCGCAGCGCGCCGGGGACGATCCTGAGGACCAGCTCGGACGCGCGCGCGACGATCGGCATCATCGTCACGCCAATGGCGAGCGCAGCGCAGAAGCCGCTCTTGCCGACTCCGAGGCTGAGGATGAGCGTGACATAAATGAACAGGCCAGCCACCAGGTCAGGCAGCGCAGTCATCGCCTCGACAATGGTGCGGACCACCCGGGCGAGGCCGCCACCGATCTCGGCCAGGAACAGCGCCGCGGTGATGCCCAGCGGCACGGCAAACAAGGTAGCCAAGCCCAGTTCCTCTACAGAGCCGACGATGGCGTGCAGCACTCCGCCGACGGTCATCGGGCTTTCGGGGCCGGCGAACGCGAGCGACCGGGTCCAGAAGTTCGTGTGCCCCACGGCCGACGAACCCCGCATGAATATGTAGCTGACCTGCTCGACCACGATCAGGAATGCCACGACGCCGCCGGTTCCGAACCCTACGGAGGCGAGTCGGTCCATGGCCTCGCGTCGATCCCATTGGAGTCTTGCCATCAAGTAGTAGAGGCCGACGAACAGCACATACCACCCGACCCAGAAGCCGAGCACGCCGCTGAACGGCAGAACACGCTCGAATAGAACCCACACCAGGCCGAGTGAGGCAGCTGCCGCACCGATGAAGGTCGCGCTGCCTTCACCCGAAGTCCGGCCAATGCGGACACGCGTTTCGGCGTTGTTCGTCGCAGCTGTGTTCGACTCGGCGGTGCTCGTCCATGCTGGATTCTGCCTGCCCGCGCTCGTTGCTGGAGACCCCGCAACCCGCTGGCGGGCATCGGTCAGCCGGGTCCCGTTGCCATCGGCGTCCAAGGACCGTGCCGACGGTGCGTGGGTCGCCGGGCGACGGGTCTTCCTGGTTGCGTCCTCATCGCCGGCGATGCGCACCGAGGACGTCCGGTAGCCGCGTTGTTCAGACATCCGGTTAGTCCGCCGCCGTCAGTGCGCCCGAGCGTGACCGGCTGATCACGACTGCGGCAAGCGTGTTGACAATCAGGGTGGAGACAAAGAGCACGAGGCCACAGGCCAGAAGGGCGGCAACCCCCTTGGTATCCCACTGGGTGTAATAGTTTGCAATCTCCGCGGTTATTGAGTTGCCGCCGCCTTCGAGGACATGAACGCTGAACATCCAGGTCAGCGGCGTCAGAATGAACGTCACGGCGATCGTCTCACCGAGCGCACGACCAAGTCCGAGCATGCTCGCGCCGATGATGCCGCCGCGCCCGAACGGGAGCACGACCGCACGAATCATGCCCCATCTGGTCGAGCCCAGAGCGTAGGCGGCCTCGCGCTCGCCTTGCGGCGCCTGGGAGAAGACCTGGCGGGACAGGGATGTAATGATCGGGATCACCATCAGCGAGACCACAACGCCCGCGATGAACATGGCGCCGACGTAGTTGCCGATCGTGTCGGTCTTGGTGAATCGAAACACCGGGATGAAACCAGCATGATGGGCGAGCCATTCGTCGAAGCCGAGGATCCTTGGCATCAGAAAAAACAGGCCCCAGAGCGCGTAGACGACGCTGGGTATGGCGGCCATCAGATCGATAACCGCGATCATCGGCCGGCGGATCGAATGCGGCGCGTATTCGGAGATGAACAGGGCAGTCGCGACTCCGACCGGCACGGCTATGACGAGCGCGATGACAGCGATGAGAGCCGAGTCGGGCAACAGGGCCGCGATGCCAAAGTGGCTGTTCGTTTCCGGGAAGAAGCTGGTGGTAGTGAAGAAGCCTGATTCCGCCCGTCGAAACGCGCTCAGCGACCGGAGGACGAGGAAAACAAGGATCAGGACTGCAATCAGCAGAACGGCGATCCCGGCAGCCCGAAGCACTCCGCGGAACACGCGGTCAGCGCCCGACGGCCGCGCGACGATCGCGCGTCGCAGGTCTTCTCCAACGAAGCCTTCGGGGGGACCAGGCGTCAAAGCAACGGCCATCAAGCTTTCCTCAGCTCACGCTGACGTCGAACGTGGTCGTAAACGTGCCGATGTTGGTGCCTTTAACGAACACTGTGGTGTGCAAGTCTGAGTTCAGTGCCTTGGCCGCCTTGCCCGACAGGTTCAGCTGGCTGGCACTAAAGGACTCGGTGGCCGGTGGGCCCGGCTGGGAGGACGTCGACTCGTCGCCGCCGAAGTACGCCAGCGCTGTCTGCCCTGCCGACCCGGGCAGATCGCCAGTGAGCGCGCCGGTGAAGAAGTTCAACCGGACTTTAGTTATTGTGACCGCCTTGCGAGCCTTGGCGTTAACAAAAGTCAGGGTGCCGCCGAAATGCACCTGACCGAAGAAGATGCTCACCTCGCCGTCGCCGCCAGTGACCGGAAGCGTGTATGCGTCCAGGTCGCTCGCATAGCTCGATGTAGTCGGTGAGCCAGGCAAGATGATCACGTTGGACCTGGCGAGGCCCAGGAGAAACGAACGAGTCAGGCTCACGGAGGCGGTGCCGCCCGTGTCCGTTGTGTCAGCCCGGGCGGTCCCGGATGCCGAGATGGACACCGCTCCCGCGGCAATCAGGCACGCGCCGAGCGCTGCCAGCCGCCACCTGCGGCCCACTGTGACATGCATGCTCTGCACTCCTTCAAATGCTCAGGTGCTAATGGTCGGGGTCAATTTCGACGTGGAGGGTGGCGTGGCGCCGAGATGACTCTGGCGCCACGCCACCGGTCATTGGCCTGTTGCGGCCGAGTCAGGAACCGGTTCCGCAGAACGGCGTGGGCAGGAAGCCATAGTTGACGATGTCTTTGTGGGCCTGCTTGTTCCCGCAGATCCAGCCGTGCCGGGTGGCAGTGGCGAAGAACCGGTCCAGATACCTCGGAATGTTGTCCGACGTGCTGGCCCATCGCACGACGTCGGTGATCGGGTTTATGAATTTCGCCGAGTACTTTGCGTTGATCGTGGTCAGCGTTCCGGTGCCAACCGTGGGCGCGGTGCCGTTGATGCTGTGCAGAACGAAGCTGCCGTGCTCGTCGCAGCCGAACCTGTTCTGCGTGCTGGTCGGCTTGACGCCGCACTTGGCCGAATGGAACTTCTGCGAGATCCACTTCGCGACCGAATACGGCACCATCGCGTTGGGGTTGCTGGCGAACTGCGAATCGGTTCCCTCGTTCTGCTGAACCGAACTGTTCACGCACGACCCTGGAGTCGACACGCCGATGTCCTTGAGGAATGACGACCTGAGGCCCGAACCGGTCTGTGGCAAGAAGGCCTGAATCGTCGCCGTGCTGGTGCCGCCGACCTGGTTCCAGGTTGTGTCCGTGCAGGTGTAGATCGCGTTCAGCTGTGCCGTGGTCAGGTTGTCAGGTGCGTTGCTCGTCGCGTTGGTGGCGTATGTGATCGCGTCCTTGGCCTCCGCCACGAATAGCACGCCGCCTGCACCCTTCGCGGGGTCGGTCGAGGCACGACCGCGCGCCGAGCGCACGTAGTCGATGCAGAAGTGCTTGTGATCACTCGTCTTGGCGTTCGCGAAGAACGCTGTCAGCCCCGCAGTCGCTCCGTCCGGCCTCGGGATGGCAGCGCAACCCGCCTTCGCCTTGATGTTGTCGCCAACGGCGCCCGTCGCCGGGTTCGTCGCGTCCCAGCTGTACAGGCGGGGACCGGTCGAGTGCGACTTGTTGTAGTCGTACGCTAGTTGGTCGCCCAGATATTCGCTGGTGTCGGATCCCACGCCAACGACGTCGGTCTCCTTCGGAGTGACGCCGCGTGGCGGGTCGGCTAGGGCACTACCGGCAACGCCCACAACGAGCAACGCAGCGCTTGCCACCACCGCCGTGCTGGTGGCGATCTGGATCAACTTCCGCATTCGAACTCCTAGCAGGGGGTTGGGCACGTGCGTGCTGAGCGCACATCACGTGCCGCAGGCTTTGGCTGGGTAGCCGGAAAGTATCTTCCTATATTCCCGACTAACATACAAGGTTGATAGGAAATAAGTGGGGCGAGCATGGTGGCGCGCTTGACGTGGCAGACTGCAGCAGGATTGTCCGCTCGATGCTCTGCCGGGTTCGTTCTTTCTAGTTTGCCTATTGACTAACTAGGAAACATTCCCGCAGCATTAGCGCGTTGGGCCGACCGGGTCTTCCACCTACCCGGTTGGCCCAGCTCATCGCTGCACAAGGTCTTCGAGGAACGCTCGCCGGTCGCGACTGCAAGCTGAACGCCGCTCGCGGCCCAGGGTAATGGCGCGCTGGCCAGTGAACTTACCAAACAACGGCTGGGCCGCCAGAGGCCAGCCGGATCCCCCCATCGGCTGACTCTGGCGGCCTCCGCCTACCCCCACGGGCGAGCGCCAGAGCCCCCGGTCCGGCAGCGCGCCCATCGCACCAGATGCACCTACATGGTCACCCTGCCACCTGCAGGGGGCGCGTACGGCACATGAAGACGATGTGAAGACGTCGGCTGACTTACATCATGCTGGCGGCCGAGATCGCCTCAGACATCCGCGGCAATGATCAAGGTTTCAGAAGCTGTCTGGCCATTACAAGGCGCTGGATCTGGTTGGTTCCTTCGTAAATCTGGGTGATCTTTGCGTCTCGCATCATGCGCTCGACGGGGTAGTCATTCACGTAGCCATACCCGCCTAGCAACTGGACCGCGTCCGTTGTGACTTCCATCGCGACGTCGGAAGCGAAGCACTTGCAGGCCGAAGAGACGAACGTCAGGTCGGGCGCGCGCTCGCCGTGCATGGCCCGCTCGGACTTGGCCGCAGCGACGTAGGTGAGCTGGCGCGCAGCCTCGATCTTCATCGCCATGTCGGCCAGCATGAACTGAATGCCCTGGAATTCAGCGATCGCCTTGCCGAACTGCTTGCGTTCTGCGACATAGCCGAGCCCGTAATCGAGCGCTCCTTGCGCGATGCCCAGCGCTTGTGCAGCGATCGTGATCCTCGTGTGGTCCAACGTGGCCAGCGCTGTCTTGAACCCGCTGCCTTCCTCGCCGACGAGCCGGCTGGCTGGAATCACGCAGTTGTCGAAATACAGTTCGCGCGTCGGCGAGCCTTTGATGCCGAGCTTGTGTTCTGGCGCACCGAATGTGAACCCCTCGTCGTCCTTGTCGACGACGAACGCCGAAATACCCGATGCTCCGGCCGACGGGTCCGTGACGGCCATCACCGTGTAGTACTGGGAGACTCCGGCGTTTGTGATCCAGCGTTTGGTTCCGTTCAAGACGTAGCTGTCGCCATCGCGGACCGCCTTGGTCTTCATCGCCGCTGCGTCCGATCCGGCCTCAGGTTCGGACAGCGCATAGGAGAACATGGCAGCGCCGCTGGCAACCGGTGGCAGGAATCGCTGTTTGAGCTCTTCGGACGCAGCCAGCAGCAGCGGTACAGTCCCGAGCTTGTTCACCGCCGGGATCAGCGAGGATGACGCGCATACGCGCGCGACCTCCTCGATCACGATCACGGTCGCGATCGCGTCCGCACCGGCGCCACCGTATTGCTCTGGGATGTGGACAGCATGCAGGTCCGCCTTAACCAGGGCGTCATGAGCCTCTTGCGGGAACTGCGCTGCTTCGTCGACCTTGGCCGCGTGCGGCGCGATTTTCTCCTCCGCCAGGGCGCGAACCGACTCGCGAAGGGCGTCATGCTCCTGCGACAAGGCGAAGGCGGGAAAGTCGTGGCTCATGCTCTCGATAGTAGGACGTCCAACTGTTTGCCGGAACGTGACCCAGGCCACACGGCCGGTCCCGGGCGCCAGTTGCTGCTGCGGCCCGCGATGATGGGGCAGTGGATCAGGCTGCCGAGCTGCTATCGCGCGACGGCCAGGACTTGCTGGCCTGGCTGAGCGGTCAGGACGTGACACCAGACCGAGCGTTGCGACTAG
>Ga0126373_10000757_pt1 | contig 21740 bp, 25 predicted proteins | sample PanSoiMetPlot_11_FD_92545 | JGI IMG/M metagenome (GOLD analysis project Ga0126373, IMG submission 92545) | Tropical forest soil microbial communities from Panama - MetaG Plot_11 | ecosystem: Environmental > Terrestrial > Soil > Tropical forest > Bulk soil | place: Panama | collected 2016-02-17 | reverse complement strand
TCCTCTCCGACCAACTCGTCGACCTGGACGACATATAATGCGAAGATCATGAGCAGGACGAGTGCCAGGCTAAACCAAATCTCGGCGGTTGGTCGGTTGCCGATCAGCACGGCAAACGCCCCGATAATGGCCACGAGCATCGCAGTATGCCTACGAGGCATAAGGCGCTGACTAATAGCCGATCTCTTGCGATGAACCACTAGAATTTCCAGATTATGTTGACGGCTGCGAAGTTGAGGTAGTTTGTCGAGTAGTGTCCTTGTAACGTTCCGGCGAGCGGTCCGCGACTGGCTCTGTAAGGAGCCGAGCCTGCATCCATAAACTCCCACCCGCCCCCGGCTGTTACGTTGCGATCGATCTGATATTGAAGGCCTGTTCCATAACGAAGTTGACGGTCGAGAGGCAGGGACGGCACGCGATTCGCCTGAGAGACCGGTGAACTGTCATAAGCAAAGCCTGCCGACCAGAGCCACTTCTGAGCGATCCTGAGCTGCTCTCCGATGGCGACCTGACAGGTGTCCGAGAAATGCAGGTTGACGTCTACAGTTCTCTGATTGACTGCAGAGATCCCGAGAGGAAACTCTCCGAAAGCAGACCAATTTTGCCAGCCGATATTACCCGTTAGACTCAAATTTCGAGTGACCTGGTAAACGCCACTCAGCATCACCTGTTGCGGTACTTCCATCGGAGCGTTGATCTTTACACCTCCGACCCTCTTAGCGAGACGCGAAACGACGGGACCGAGTCCGGTGAGGAATGGTCGAAATCCGAATTTGTAGTCGATCGGCGACTGATAGGTGATTCCGATTCGCAGCTTGTCGAGCGGTCTCAGCAGTATGCCGGCGTTGCCGCCGAACGCCTCGTCCCATGATTCCAGGGAGAAACCGCCATCTGCCAGGCGTGGAAGAACATTATTGATCTTCGACTGAAACGTGAGACGCCCGACCGAGAAGCTGAACCCCGCCCCGATCGAGAGCCAATCGTTGACCATGTATGCGATCGACGGATTGCTCTTGCCGGTAATGATTGACTCCTGAGTGACGTAGTAACGACCAGCCCACTTCAATCCATAGTTGCCGCTAAGACCGAAGTCAGAATCGGCCGCAATACCCAGCCACAACCGCTCAGACAGCTTGTGCGCGTAAAAGAAACCTCCGATAGGAAAGAACACACCGGCGTTGCCACCGCCGCCGCCCGAAGTAGTGGTCTCGGGCGCCAAATCAAAATTGGTAAACGGCAGCAGAGCGCCCGCTGCGCCTAACAACTGCGACCGGTCCAGCAACGTCATTCCGGCAGGATTGGCCGCCACTGTCGACGCGTCTGCTGCCATGGCCGCTCTTCCGGCGCTGGCGGTACCCAGATCGGGCGCTCCAGTCTCGTACAGCAACAGACCAGCTCCGCGTGCTGTCGAAGCCATCGACAGCAGCAGAAATACCGCCAAGGTAATCGTCTGGCTGACCTTATTCGACGGTGCTGGCAACGTAAGCTCCGAAGTCCAGGTGCTCGTGTTAGCCAAGTCGTTTCGCTCCCTCGTTTACTCGGTCGGATCCTGTATCGCGATGTTGATCGGACGATCCTGCGCTCTGCCTTCGGGTATATCCCTCGACTCTACCGGACGAAATTGGCGGAATGCGGCCCGCGGATAAACCCTTTGAATCGATCCTGCCTTTGGCCTTGCTATTGGCTCCCGGATCTGTAGCACCTTCAAACCTTGATTGCGGAGAAGGAATCCAAAAGCGCCATAGCAGATCAAGCAAAGCTTTACTTTTCAGCCACAAACTCGCGCATCGATCTAGTAGTAAGAGTTAGAGGGCGCATATCCTGAAGGCGGCGCGTAATTAATCTGACTGCCATTGTAGTATGGCTGGTAACCTGGAGGCGGAGGCGGTGGCGGATAGTATCCGTAGGGATTCTGTACAATAGTTGTAGTTGGCGTTTTTGGCTGCGACATCATGGAGCCCATAGCCATGCCTCCAACGGCACCAAGCGCTGCTGCGCCCATAGCCTCGCCCGTGCTCGAACCGCCGTTATTACTTCCTCCACCGTCACCGCCGTTCCAGTTGCTGTTGCCCACGTTGTTATTGATGGTGGAGTCGGTCTGGTTGTGCATCTCCTTCTCAGTCTGTTCGTTGTTCTCCTGCAGCGTGTTGGCTTCGTTGTATTTCGCTTGCTGTTGTTCTTCCTGGTTAGTGTTGTAGGTGTTGTAGTCCTGCTGCTTGTTTGAGGAACTCGAGGTACTCGAACTGCTTCCGTAGCTACTACCGGATTCGGATGGTGATTTGTATTCGTTATTCTGCGAATAAGACTTGTTGTAGTTGTAAGAATTACCGGAATCTGAGGATTTGTACTGGTTGTAGCCTGAATTGCTATACGAGTGTTGGCCGGATTCGTCTGAATGCTGCGAGGACTCACTGCCCGAAGAACCGAAGCTGCCGTGGTCGAAACCGTCCGAACCACCGCCCCATCTGCCGCCTCCACCTCCTCCGCCACGTCCACCGTAGCCGCCGTGTCCACCGAATCCTCCTCCACCGCCATATCCGCCTCCCCCGCCCCAGCGCGCAAATGCATTAGACGCGCTGGCAAGAGCGAACGCGTCAATTAGAGCGACCAAGCGCAACCTCTGCCCGCACGTGAGGCTAGAGTCTATTGCGTTTTTCATGGCTGTGTCTCCTTTACCTTAAGAAAATTTATCCGCTTGGCGTCCTTGGGGAGATCGGCACGAAAGCGATTGGACGCGATTTCTCTTGGAAACTTCCAATCGGAAAGGACGGCAATGTATTGGGGTGAACCAGGCTGTGAACGATAATTGATGACGACTTTCCGGGGAACTGGCTTTCCTGACCGATCAAGCCAAAGCTGGAGATCGGTTTTGCTGGACGAAAAGGCCAGATGATCGCATGCGACGCCCTTGACATCGTTCACCCCGATGTAGCCACCATAGATAATCTGCTTGCGAATTCGCTGGCAAGGATCGCTGTAAGCGAGGTCTGAGAGGGGAAGGGTGAGGTGTTGCGATCTCGACACTTGATCGAGCATTGCATCGACCGAACCCGGCACCTTCAGGCTCGCGTACATCTGGTGCGGCTGGTCGAAGATCGTCAGGGTGTCATCTTGGTACCAGAGTCGTTTTCCGCCGAGATCGCTTTGATACTCGATCGCGAGTTCATCGGGTCGCTGGACGGCAAAGTTGATCTCGCCTGCAAACTGTACTTTTACGGCGCTTGGGAGTACCTCGTCGAACAGCACCTCCGCGTGAAAGCTGAATGCATCTGCTGACCCGAGGGCATTGCAGGCCTTAGTCAGAAGATCAGCTGCCTGAGGATCGACCTTAGGCGCCGGCGTTGGTGGTCTTGACGAAGTGCCTTGGGTAGCGCTTGCAGCCGGCTCGGCGGCCAGCGCGCCATTTAAGGCGACCGCGATTCCGATTGCGACACTACACCCAATCAGTCTACGTTTGAACTTCATTTTGCAGCTCCAATTCTTAGTCGAAAGAACGCGGTGCCCTTTCCGCAGAAACGCCTACGGGATCATTCCGCATTCGAACAGTTTGTTGGCGACTGGCGCCGCTACTCTGTCGATGAACCTCTGGCGGACTTGTGGATCGCTACGCAGAAACTGTACTGCTCTCTGTTCCTCCTGAGATTTCTGCCTATTTCGGTCTTGCCACAGTTGATCGCAAGAAGAGCTCTGGTATTTCTGAATCACTCGGTTTGCGGCGGCATCCAACATCGGATACTGACCATACTGCGCGAGCGCTGCACCGGCCGGCAAAACTACAGCGACCGCTAGCAAGAAAAATCTGAGTCGCATGGTTCCGACTCTTAGTTGCTCTATGATCGCGACACCAACTCCAGGCAAGATTCCTTTCGTCATCAGAAACGCTCCTACTTATAGGTTCTCTTGGTTCACTCGAAATCAAATTCCGCTTTGATGCGCGCCTACTGCGCGTCTTGCGCCCGCGCGATACGCGTCCTCAAGCATTCTTCGCGTCTTCGGGCGCCAGCTTCGGGCGCTCGACCGCAATGGTTAGTTTGTCAATCTTGCCAGTGAAAGCGAAGGGAGCCTTGCCGATGACGCAGTTGTGCCCGCGGAAGCCCGTCGCTATCTCGGAGATAACGCCGACACCGACCGAGTGGTGATTGCGCCCGGTGATTAGCCCTGCGCGGGTCAGCGAGCAGAATGTAGTCGAGTGGAAGTTGGCGTAACGCAGGCCGTTGGCGGCGATGCGGTCGAGCGAAGGCGTGGGAATAACACCGCTGAACGTCGAGGGGGCACCGAAGCCAACGTCATCGGTCATGGTCAAGAGAATGTTGGGCGCGCCCTTCGGCGGCACTACCCGAGGCGCCCACCAATCTTTCGATTGGGCGGCGTTTTGCTTAATCACACCGCCGAACTTCATTCCCGGAGGCGGAACAATCTTTGAGTTCGGAAAGATCGTGGCGCGGGGCGAACCCGCCACGCCGCTGATCTCTTGCTGTGCTGCTGCGGGGGCGGCGGTTAGGAGAGAGACTGCCAGTATAAGTTTAAAGGCTCGGAAACTCAGGGGAGCGAGGATCAACCCTTTATCCATTTATGACTCCACCGTGTATCGCGATAGTGCAGCAAGGGACCGCTTTACGCTATTGGACCTTGGTCCCATGCGGCGAGAGGTTGTGGAAATCAAATCGGCATGAATAAAGTGGAAGAAAGGATGACTTCTGGGCGCCGTATTAAGGGGATGTTTCGGCGAAGAGGCTTGCAGGTCCGGAAGCAACTGCACGCCGAAGTGAAACTGCAATGCCAAAAAAGCAGATAGAAAAGGAATTTGAACGGTAAGAAAACTTGCCCGTAAAATCGGTTTGAGTTTCTCAATCTATCGCAAACCATGTGGACTTGGCGCTCTTCTTTTCAACGCGACGCTTTTGTCTTGGGTAGCGAGATTAGATTGATCGTCTTGGTCACGGCACTTCGCAAACTCTTGTTGATCTCACCGTTCGAGGACGCGCATCAAAAAGATTTCCTTCGAAGCGCGGCTACTGGAAGGGAAATGCGCAGCTGATCAATCTCCTTGAGCAAGCGTCTGTTCGTTTCGCCGCTCAAGCGATTGGCACCTGGCTCAAGTTTCATCGCCTGTCAAAGAGGTGAATGCTCAAACGCTATTTCGGCTACCTGAGCGGTTTGCCCTTCGTTCCAGCCGACATTAGCGAGTCGATGCCAAGGCCAGCATCTAAAAGCTATTCTCCGTCTTTGACACCAGAACCGTACAACTTCGATTAAGACAGATAGTGCAGAGTTTGGCGCTCTTCGTCGACCCTCTGCTTTTCTCTAGCGTGACGTCTCGCAAAAATTATTCAAGTGGCCCTCTCGGTTTTCCTACTGTGCGTCGGCGGCGCCACGTTCCCCCTGCATCAGCCGCTTTATATCCTCGGCTGTAAGCGTCGGACGCGCGACGGAGATCGTCAGTTTGTCGAGCTTACCGGTAAACTCGAATGGCGGTTGGTAATCCTGGTCGTCAACACCGGTCTCCGTGTCTGCGCCGACGTCGAAGGTTTCATCAAATTGCATGATGATTGGAATCGTGTGGTCCATCTTCTGCGTTGACACTGCGTTCCCGTCGACTTTCAGCGTGCCGGTGCCGCTCCGGCCAATGCCGCTTACACTGTTAAAAACCAGGGTTCCGAACCCAAGACCGTCGTATTTGAAGTCGAACTCCAGTGTGTGTTTACCGGGTGACAGCGGATCTGAAGCTTGCCACTTGACGCGCTTCAACCCTAAAAGATTCCAGGTGAAAACGGGTTTCCCCTTTAGAAGATAAAGACCGTAGCCGCCGAATCGGCCTCCATTAGTATTGATCATTCCCTCAGCGCCGCCCTGCGGAATCTCGACATCAGCCGTAATCGTGTAAGATGCGTTGAGCAGGCTTGGCGCATCTCCATAAGGAATCCCGGTTATCTTGCCGTGATAGGTGAAGACGGTCCGACCAGCTGCCAAGCTGGGCTTTGGCGCAATGACCCGAGTAGCGACCGAGGCATCCAGCGGCAGCACCTGGTATTTCGCCGCCTCCTGCCAGAACATGTCCTGCAATTGATGAAGTTTGTCGGGATACTGAGCCGAAACGTCATTGAATTGCGTCCAGTCCTTGCTGACATCGTATAGTTCCCAACTCACGTTGCTCGCGGGATCTGTGTTCACTGCGCCCACAACCTCCCAGGGCGGCCGTGTAACCTTGGTGCTGGCGATCCATCCGTCATGATATAGTGCGCGGTCCGCCATCATCTCGAAGTACTGGGTATGATGTCGTGAGGGCGCATCGGAATTGGCGCGATCGAAGGTGTACGCGAAACTCGTACCTTCGATTGGCTTCTGTTTCACTCCGTTGACTATCGTAGGTTGAGGGATGCCTGTAACCTCCAGAATCGTCGGCACGACATCAATGAAGTGAGCAAATTGATTGCGAATTCCGCCCGCGTCAGTGATGCGCTTGGGCCATACCACTACAGTCCCTTGACGCACTCCGCCAAAGTGCGAAGCGATCTGCTTGCACCATGAGAACGGCGTGTCGAAGGCCCAGGTCCACGCCACTGCCATATGCGGATATGTCTGGTCAGACCCCCAAGCGTCATAGAAATATTTGAGCTGATCCTCGACTGGCACGCTGATGCCATTCAGCGCGGCCACCTCGCTGGGCGTCCCGATTAGTGTCCCTTCCGCGCTGCTGCCATTGTCACCCACGATATAGACGATCAGCGTGTTATCGAGCTTGCCCATATCCTCGACTGCCTGCACGACCCGCCCAATCTCGTGATCGGTATAAGCCAAATACGCAGCGTAGACATCGGCCTGGCGGATAAACATCTTTTTCTCGTCAGGCGTCAGCTGATCCCAATTCTTGAGCAATTTGTCGGGCCATAGTGTGAGTTTGGCATCCGAGGGTATCACGCCCAGCTTTTTCTGATTGGCGAAAATCTGGTCGCGCAAATCGTTCCATCCCCTGTCAAAGAGATGCATGTCACCGATCTTCTTTACCCATTCCGGCGTTGGATGATGCGGCGCGTGGGTGGCACCCGGAACGTAGTACAAGAAAAATGGCTTGTTAGGAGCGATTTCATTCAACTGGTTCATCCAGTTTATTGCGTCGTCGGCCATCGCCGTGATCAGATTCCACTCGGGATGGCCTACATAGGGATAAATCGGAGTTGTATTTCGGAAAAGATTCGGCTGCCACTGGTTCGTGTCACCGCCGACGAATCCGTAGAAGTAGTCAAACCCGAGTCCCGTGGGCCACTGATCGAAAGGCCCGGCCTGGCTCGCCTGGAAGTTCGGTGTGTTGTGATCTTTACCGAACCATGAAGTGGCGTAGCCATTATCTTTGAGGATCTCTCCGACCGTTGCGGAGTCCTTTGGAATAATGCTGTTGTAGCCGGGGAATCCGGTGGCCTGCTCCGATACCACACCGAAACCGACCGAGTGATGGTTGCGACCCATGATTAGCGCAGCTCGACTCGGCGAGCAAAGCGCGGTCGAATTCATATTCGTGTATCGCAATCCCATCTTGGCGAGTCGATCGAGCGTCGGCGTTGGAATTACTCCACCAAAGGTGCTGGCGGCGCCAAATCCTGTATCGTCGGTCATGATCAGCAGAATGTTTGGTGCGCCCTTGGGTGGTACGATCTGCGGTGGCCACCACGGTTTCGATTCAGCAGCGTTGCGCTTGATCACACCCCCGAATTTCATCGCCGGCGCCGGCAGCACCTTTGAGTTGGGAAAGACCGTCGCGCTCGGCGAACCTGGCACTCCTGTGATTTCTTGCTGCGCTCGTGCTGCAGTTGCACTCAGCAGCAAAGTCGCCAAGATTAGCTTCAAGATGGCGAATCTGAACAAGAGGATGGTTGGCGTTTTGTGCATTTAGGGCTCCGCTCTTATATTTCGCAATAATGCAACAAGGACGCCGGCCTCGCTATTGGACCTTGGTCCAATGCCGCTGATATTCCCAAGCTGAATGTTAGCCATTAGATCGAGGATCGATTCGTGAAACATGCTTTGGGACTCGCAATAGTATTCAAAAAGAAGTACGCAGAAGTATTCGAGGCTTCAAATTAAGCCGATCTCTGCGCTAAAGACTCGCTAAGTGGATGTGGTGATCTTCCTTAAGGGATCGGGTGAGCAACCTTAGTTGACTCAGACTCAGCCCCTGGCCCAACTCGAACTCGGTGGCCCAAACCTCAACGCTTGGTTTGCTCGGCGGCGGAGCGAGCTAGGCATCCTAAAGCATCGAGCCCCACGACCCTGAAGTTTGCTGACGAGTAACTATTGTTACAGCCCTATTCTGGTTCGCGGGTAACGCTTAAGAGACACTACTTGACGTAGTAGCCGGGTCCTCGCGAACAGGCCGCAATTGCGCGATTCTAGGAGTGTGCTGATTCGCTCCAGCCGAGGCATCATTGGGAGTAACGTCTGCTGCGAACGCGGCTGCTCGATTCGTTGGTCGCGCCGGCGCATTCCCTCTCGCACCCTCCCATCGCGGCGCCAGCAGCCCGCCAGGTTTCGCACGTCCAGCGATGGCTCAACCAACCCTCCGGCGGCGGCGCCGCCCCGTTAACACATCAGGCCGAGGCTGACGATGCAGGAGGGCTAGCGGGGTGAGGAGAGCCTCGGTCAATTCATACCCTGCCGGCTTGCACTGCCCAAGCAGCGATCTCTTTGTGGTTTTCCCGGTGATTATCCATTTGACGGACAGACCTAGAGATTCTGAGCATGCGCGGAAGCGGTGATCGCCAAGATCGAGGGAAGACAGGGATCACTTACAATCTCGCGCACCGCATCCAGGGCGATGAGGTCATCAATCTCCAGTCGCGATCAAAACATCCAGCCCTGTCGATTATAGTAGTTGACCATCATCTGTACGATCTGATTCGTAGTCTTGTTTACAAGATAACCCGTTGATGACGTCACACCCTTGACACCACTAGCCGCGACGTTGACACCCAAGGTCGCGGCAGCTGCCGCTCCCCCTGCAGCCGCGCCCGCGGGTCCGGTGATTCCAACTCCTGGCATGTATCCGCTATCCGCAGTGGTGCTGAAGTCCATGACCTCGCTGGTGCCTTCGTCGGTCTTTTGAATAACTTGAACCACGGAATCGACTTTCGATGCGCCTGCTCCAAGTCCAATCACCATTCGACGAAGCCGATTTCCTTCGCTTATGTCGGTGAATTGGCCATCGATGATGAGAACATTGTTGCCAGTCGGAGGCACGCCGCGCTGCAAGCAAGTGGTAGTAATCCCTTTCTGGGTTAGATCGGCCGCGACCTGAACACAAATGTTCTCTGCAGTCTGACGCGCGAGCTGCAGCTCTTCCGCTGTTTGGTCTTTGCCCGACATGTTTCGATAGGCAACCTGAAACACGCTGGAATTAAGCGAAACATCGGATACATCAGCGGCGAATGGATAAATCACCACGGCTGTGGGCGGACCTCCTGAAATTGGGCCGGCTGAGGTCTGTTGGCTAACTTTCGCACCGGCGCATCCAAAAGCCGCCACCGATAACAGCCCACAAATTCCGCTTAGGATTTTAGCCGTGTTGGTTTTACTCATCCTTTTCCTCTTAAGAAATCGTGTTATTTCCCGAGAACCTTGGCAACGAGAACAGTTGAAAGCAATTGGACTTTGGACCTACTTATCACACGTTTATGGTCGAGAGATTTTGGACACTGTTAATGTTTTTAGAATTCCACCTCGGGTAGCAGCAGATTCAGCTGAAATCTTAGGGTGAACTGTTCAGTCTCAAGAGAGAACTGACGATAAACGGTCCTTTCTGCCGCTGTCGACATATCGAGCGAATGTCCCTTTCCGAGATAGAAACCCTTGCCCAACCCGGCGCTAACAGGTATTTGAGTAGCCGTGTTGTGCCGGAAGTTTATAGTCCAAGTCGCATCGCTGGACTTCGCATACCAACCATCACCGAGTTGATAGGTCAGGATCGGCTGAATGGTGATCGAACTGACCGGCAGGGGACGCGAAGATGTATATGCAAACGACGTCGCCTGCTGGAAAAGGCCCGCAACATTGAGATGTGGAATCTGGCGGAACGAGAATGCCCATGCAGGCCCCAGTTGCCAGGCGCCATGTCCGCTGAATTGAGTCGTGGAGGTCAGAAAAACGAAGTACGGTCCAAGCCCCCAACGAAAGCGAGTCTCCTCCTCATCTGGCCATGGGATGACAAACAGGTCGAGCGATTGAATGTCGTCAAGTCCAGTCGTTGTGGACGCAGGCTTGTTGCGGGGAACCGTGACCACTTGAAATGTCGGACGAATCAGTTGCTCCAGAGGCGTGAATAATTCGGGTCGAAGGGAAAGCAGCGGCCGAATTTGCAACGTGTTTAGTTGTGAGTTGGTGCCATACTCGCTCGGAGTATAGATGTCCTGGACCTTGAACTGAGTCAGGTTTGCGGTCGGATCTTTTCTCTTGCTCTGCAAGTGATTCGTCGGGAATGTCTACCGATCGCGCCTCTTGAGCCGACAAAGCGGAAGTCCCTTTTAGCAGCACGAGAAATCCTCCCGCGAGGGCTAACAATCGCTTTGTAGCGAGCATTCCTGCGTGTCTCCAGATCGCCTGACGCCGACGAGTCAGATTTCGATGTGGGTGCCGCCGTCAATTTGCAGCGCTGCCGGAGGCCAGTTGGCGAAGACGGAACAGATCTGCTGGAGGCATACAGCCCTGTAGTTGCCGTAAACGCGATGTGATCTGCAGCAGGCAAGGATCTCGAGGGAAGAACCCACTCACCGCTGAAGCAAGTTGGCCGCCCTCAGAGCGTTGCATCACGCTGCGTTGACGCTGGGCCGTTTGCGCGCATCCCCAAAATGAAAACCACGAAAAAGGTTCCAAACAGCGCAAGCGCCACATTCGTCCATTTCACGAATGACCACCTCCCGTTGATCGTTCAGCGACCGTTCGCCGCCAACTTCGCGGCCCCAGGTCTCTGCGTTCGAGGCGCGAGGGTAAATTGGACTTTAGTCCAATCGCGTTGTCGAGGCGTTTCGACTTCGAGTCGGTGAACCTTGCCACTCATTATGAAAAGCGCCAAAAGATGGCTGAGGGAGAGGTGGGAAAGACATCACGACCGAAAACGGGCCCTCCGAAGTGGCCGATCTCGCGCGTTTTGAACGCCGCGGCTCCCAGCGATGAAAGCGACGAAGCCCTGGCGTTCGAGGATCTGCTGTCCGAACTGTCAGCCACATTCGTTCGGGTTCGAGCAGATCTGGTCGATCAAGAAATCACGCGATGGTTGGAGAGAATCGGGAGGTTCCTGAAACTCGATCGCTCCTCGATCGCCCAAGTCGATGAATCCGGCACTCAGCGTGTCTCACATCAGTGGGCCCGAGAGGGAGTGCGCCCGAATATTGTGGGATTGATTCTTAACAAGATGGCGCCTTGGCTCAGCGAGAAAGTTGCGGCCGGGGAGGTGGTTGTCATATCGAGCACTAGTGAACTCCCCCCCGAAGCATCGCAAGATCTCGAATTCGGCGCGCAGCTCGGAATCAAATCGCTCGTGGCAATCCCGTTCAAGGTAGGTGGCGTCGTCGTCGGTGGTGTGTCGTTCGCGTCGGTTCTTAAGGAACGAGATTGGTCGCCCCGAGTCATCCAACGGCTGAGGCTGGTGGCCGAGATATTTGGAAGTGCCATCGAAAGGCAACGCTCCAGCGTGGAGAATCGCCGCCTGCGGGCTGAGATGCGCCAGATTTCGAGCGTCGCGATGATGGGGGAATTGACCGCATCGTTGGCACACGAACTCAATCAACCGCTCGGCGCGGTGCTTACCAACGCGCGTGCAGCGCGCCGGCTCCTGGAAGATAAACATCCCGACCTCCAAGAGATCGGAGAAGCCCTGGATGACATCGTCCGAGACAATTCCAGGGCGGTCGAGACTATTCGGCAATTGCGCGGTCTCTTCCAGCGCGGTGAAGCGGAGATGCTGCCCGTCGAAATTCGCGATATATTTCGCGACGTAAGACGAATCGCTCATCCCGATGCCAACTTGAATCAAGTCAACCTACGAGTAGAAATGGGGACTTCAAGGGCAGTGGTGCTCGGGGATAGCACTCAACTCACCCAGGCGATCCTGAACCTCGTGACGAATGCAATCGATGCGGTATGTGAGGCCACTGAGGGCCCGCGCGCGGTAACTTTGGACGCGATCGAACGTGAACAAGGGTACTTGAGCATTACTGTCTGCGATACGGGAATGGGTATCGATGCCGCTATCTTGACCAAGTTGTTCGATCCGTTCTTCACGACAAAATCGAAGGGCATGGGCATGGGACTAGCGATTGTCAAGACCATCGTCGAGAGTCATCACGGACGAGTCCGGGTGTATCCGAACTCCGATCGCGGCGCGACCTTCGAAGTCTCGTTGCCAATCGAGGAGAATGACGCTAGTGCCAACTGATCCAACTGTTGCGTCTCAGGCGAGTCTATCTATCAGGCTCGCCGTGATCGACGACGATGCTTCCACGCGAAAGTCGCTCGCTCGTCTTATGAAGTCAGTTGGCATCGCCGCAACTACCTTTTCCTCAGCAGGAGAGTTCCTCAAGGATAGAATGCAGGCCGATATCGATTGCGTGGTGACGGATATGAGGATGCCAGCGATCGACGGCTTGGCACTGCAAGAGACTCTGGCGGAGGCCATGCCCTATCTCTCTGTCGTCTTCCTCACTGGTCACGGTAACATTCCGTCTGGCATCAGGGCAATGAAACGAGGAGCCGTCGATTTTCTCGAAAAGCCCGTCGATGACGAGGCTTTGCTCAGTGCAGTTCGGCGCGCAGCAGAGCAGTCTCGCAAGGCGCGAGTAATACACGAGCAGCGGGCCAGTCTTCAAGGGCGATATGAGACGCTGACTCCGCGCGAACGCCAGGTTTTCCAATTAGTCACGTCAGGACTGCTCAACAAGCAGGCTGGCGCCGAACTGGGTACCATGGAGAAAACCATCAAGGTGCAACGCGCGCGGGTGATGGAAAAAATGAATGCGGAATCGCTGGCTGAGTTGGTAAGAATGGCCGAGCGGCTGGCCATTCAACCCGGCAGCCGGGCCGATTCTAAGCAGCGCTCTTCATAGATCGAACTCAAGGTCTGACTTGCTTAGCTAGCTAAGCTAGCCAATCGCACAAAGAACTAGGCATGGCCGAGCCCATCCGGGATTCTACGGCCGATGCAAACGAAATCTGACTGAAGTTCGGAAAAAGTACCTATGATTATCTCGATGACGAAATCGCAATTGCACGGCCGATCGCTTCCAAAAACGGCCCTTCGTCGAATGGCTTATACAGGACTGCGATCGCGTCGGCTTGGGCCGCGGCTTCACGGGTTCTGAGATCAGTCCGCCCGGTGATCAGTATCGTCGGCAGATTACATCCGGTCCGCTTCAGTTTATCGCACATCTCGATTCCGGTCATCTCAGGCAGGTCGATGTCGACTACCATGCACGCGTTCGAGCTCGGAGTTTGAGTGCCCAGCAACTCAGAAGGTTTGGCGAATGTCTCAACCTGAAACCCGTACGCCAAAACGAGCCTCTTCAGCGCTCGAAGAATCGACGGATCGTCGTCGACAACCAGGATGGTTGGTCGATTGGCAGCTGCGAGTTTTCGTTTGTCCGCTGCCGACTTGGGTTTCGGGCGTAACCTAACTGACTGAACAGGCTGAAATTTCTTAGTCGAACTGGATTTCACTTGTCTCATTTCAGCCGTGCGATTTGCCGTTCCGCTCGATGACCGGCTTAACATCTTTGTCACGCGCGCCTCGTCACCGCCAGTGGACCAAAGTCCAATAACCGTTTTTTCCGAACCGACTCGAATCCGAGTTTGGCGCGCCTCCGAGCCCAGATGCTTCCACCCTAGTTTCGCTAACGATTGCATCTGGCGCTCGACCGATTTGAACTATTTCGCAAGCGGTACTCACTCCGCTTTGGTCCATTGGACCAAGGTCCAATTGCCAGGACTGGCGCCGCCGGCGCACACTTGCTCCATCAAATTTCATAGACCCGGTGCTACAGCATTCGCGAATGGCTGGAGGCGGGCAAGGTAACTTACGATGGGTTCAAGAATCGCGCTCCTGACTGCTATGCTCGCTCTTTCAGGATGCACCGTATCCGTCAAACAACCGCTTACGAGCTGTGAACTGCCGACAACACAGGTCTGTTCACGCGCCGTGGAGGCCGGACTAAGGGAAGGTACCATTAAGGTAGAAAATGGCCCTCGTGCGGACGACGCGCAGGTGGTTCCTCTGGTGGTGCCCGTTTTCCGCGAAGATGGAGTGCTTGCTGCTGAAGCCGATTGTTACGCCAATACGGATGGTCGCACCTTCTCGATGGTCCGGGCAGAAACCGCGATTGCGCCGTCGTCAGAGAAGTCGGTCGAATTCCTCAGAGAGCGACATCTTTGCAGCGAACACGAACAAAGCGCGTCCGCATCAATTGTCGCTTCGCAGTAGCGCTATTGGACTTGGCGATTCTGCGAATTGGCGGCTATCTTGTAAGCTCTGTTCTTTGTTGTTCGACCCGGAAGGCTCCGCGAATGGTGGAGCGTCGCATCTTCCGCGCTGCACTTTCAGTTCCTGTGAACCGACTGATGACCTGTAAAGTCGCGCCGTCGTTGCTCAAGTTCACCTCCCGTTCGCCGGGTCTGGATTCCGAGCCTCCCCAAATTGGGATGCATCCGCGCTTCAGATCTACGCTCTAACCGGCGAAATCCAACGAGCCGATTCGGACGGCGAGGATTGCGGAAGGTCAGCGGCCGACGCGAAACCGAACGTCGCCGCGACTAGGGAACCGCAGTACTCGCAGCTCAGACTGAAGAAATCGTCAAGCGGGCCAGCCTGCACGGTGTCCTCGAAGCCAAGGACGATGTTCTAGTCGGTTTCTTCCTTGATTAGAGGGGCGGATGACTGTTGCAGTTCTGCTTCACGCCCAACCTCGAGCAACCGCGTGAGGGGAAGGAACTCAAGCCAGGCTTACGCGGTTTCCGTTTGCCACCAAACGATCGGTCGAAGCATTTTACCTTTCCCACCGAGCTAGCAGATTCGAGACCACCTTCCGATCAGCATCGGTCGGAACGTAGTTTTTGCGAATGCAGTCTGTAAAAGCGACAGGGTCCTCATCATTTAACGGTTCTTCTATCTGCTGTAGCTGCAAACGCGCCTCCTCCCGTGTGTTATCCAATCGGCATTCACATTGCTTCCAAAAGTCGAAATAGCGTCGACGAACCATGATTCTTCGAAGAGACACCAACTCACGCGAGAGGACTTAGACCGCCGGAGTTTAAGCCGGAGTCTAATACAGAATCCGATGCCGGAGTTTCACCAGAACGTCGTCTCAAAATTGGTTAAGATTGCGGGCTCAGCGGTCTTTCTCGTTCTCGATGAAATGGCACGCTTCGTCCGACAGTTGCTCGGTCTACCGCTCAAGCGGCGGATCACCGTCCTCTTTTACCATCAAGTGATGCCGCAGGAGCGTGAGCGATTCGCACGACAAATGGATCGTGTATTGCGCTGGGCCGAACCCCTCCGCGCTGGTGACACGGCCGTGCTCGCCGGCGACCACCGCTACGTAGTCGTCACTGCGGATGATGGCTGGCAGAGCTTTGTCGACAACGCTCTGCCCGAGTTGCAGACGCGCAAAATTCCCGTGACGATCTTCGTGATCAGCGGGCAACTGGGGCAGACGCTTGGCGCCGAGGGCGACAGGATTCTCGATGACGCTCAGCTGCGCGCGATCGCGAATGGTCTGGTAACGATCGGATCGCACACCCACACCCATTTACGTCTCACTACCGCGAGTCGCGCGTCCGCGCTGTGTGAACTTAATACTTCACGCGCCATCCTGCGGCTTATCACCGGAACACCGATTGACCTCTTCTGCTTTCCGTTCGGCTCCTATGATCTAGGGCTGGTAGAATTGTGCCGCGAGGCCGGCTACCGTCAGGTATTCAAGAGCATTCCCAACGTTGATGCGGACGATCGGCACGAATTCCTAGCGGGCCGGGTCCGCGTCGATCCGTCAGATTGGCCAATTGAATTCTACCTCAAGATGCTCGGCAGTTATCGATGGCTATCAGTAGCAGTTGCGCTCAAACGCCGAATTCTCACGCCGTTTCGGTCTCAAAGCCAGCTATCAGTCGTACGTGATTGAAGGAGTGTCGCGGGATCGGTTGAACGATTCCGGGGTATGAAGGCTGAAAGGGGATCTGTCGATGGTAGTTATAGATCGACGGCTGGCACGTCTCATCCGGTACAGGACGATCTTTTTTCCGACGCGTGAGACTTCGACGAGAATCGTCGACGATCTGAGGCCAGGGTGCGTTGCGCGCCTCTTCTGGACGCCGACCGAAATCAACCAGGCGAGGCGAAGCGCATCTCACCAGCGCAGTACAACGCTAGGCATCGATCTGCGGAGGACCCACAATCGAATCTGGAACGAGTTCGCCAAGGGTTGTCGCTACGACATCAGGCAGGCCGAGAAAGAGATCGACTCGATCGAAATAAGTCGCAACAACCAGCAATCCGCTCACGATTTTCTAAGACTCCACAATAGTTTCCCGACCACCAAGGGCGACGTCCGGCTAATCCCCTCGCAAGTGTTGAAGCGGTACGGGGAAAATTCGGACATCTTCGTTGCCTATCAAGATGGCCGCGCGCTTTGCGGTCACATGCTACTTCGCGATTCGCACGCGCGACGTGCCCGACTTCTTTTTTCCGCGAGCCGTCGGCTGGAGGATCCCGAGACAGCAAAGGCCTGCGGCCTCATTAATCGATATCTTCATTGGTTTGAGATTCGCGCATATCTAGCCGAGAAGTTCGCCACTTATGACCTTGGCGGAATCCGCGAGGGCGAAAAGGATGGTATCACGCGCTTCAAGGAGTCCTTTGGCGGCCGCGCTGTCGCCGAGAATACGTATCTCTGCGCCTGCGCCCCGCGCCTCGTTAACGTAGTTCACCGCGTGTTCCATTCGATGCGGACCGCCCGTTTGCATCCGGCTTAAAGCGACGCTCCCGCGGTAGTGAGATAAGTCTGACGACCGTCGGTTCAACCCGGTCCAGCTCGCGGAATCCCAAACCTTTTTTTCTGCTGTGGCAACTTGTGATGAATCTAGATACAGATCGGTATTATTTTACAGCTCGATGTTCCTGACCAAGGTCCGTGAACCCTGCCAGAATGGTTTGGTATCGGGTAATGTCGAGCAAAGCGCGAAAACCAACGATCCTATGCTTTGAAGCGAGCGGTCTTTGGGCGACTACGGAACGTAGACTGTTCGAGAAACGATATCAGGGGTGAAAGAAGATGGTATATGAACTTCGCACATATCACTGTGCGCCGGGGCGGATGCCTGCGATCCTGAAACGCTTCGAAAGCGTTACGTGCCGGCTGTTCGAAAAACACGGTATCCGCCAGGTCGGTTTCTGGACGGTCGCCATCGGCGAGTCGAATTCCGACCTGGTCTACATGCTGCAATGGGAATCGCTGGCCGACCGCGACAAGAAGTTTGGTGCTTTCGCCGCCGATCCCGAATGGATCGAGGCGCGTGCTAAAAGCGAAGCCGATGGCCCGATAATCGCGTCGGTCACCAACAGCATCCTGCAGCCGACCTCGTTCTCCGCACTCAAGTAAGGCCTACTCCAGTCAACGACGCGGGATCGCGAGCATCCCGAGTGCGACCAGCGTGACTCGCTCTATCGCGCTTCCCGCCATCACGCCGAGTCGGTCCAGCCGAAGACGAGCCACTTCGACCGAATCCAAAGATACAGTGTTAGCGCGACTAGGATCGGCCCCTCGAATGCCTCGGTGCGCACGTGCGCCAGCTCGTGCGGCGTCGAAAGATTGGTGATCACGAAGAGCAGGTGATTGAGCACGATGTCCGCCATCAGTGCGAGAGCCATCAAGAGCGCCCAGCGCCGCTGCAGATACATACCCAGCGCCACGACGGAGAAGATTCCGGCCTCGGCGAGCAGCGCTATCCGAGCTTCATCGGCGTAGAGTTTGAGCCCGTTGAACAGCATAAGCGCCCGGCCGACCGTCAACTGCGACTCGTCGAGAAACGCGCGTCCGAGCACATGCAACGCCCACACGGCGAGGCCGATGGCGAAGAGCTTCGTGTCGAGCGGCCATCGCTTCGTCTCAGACGGGCTCATCGAAGTCGAGCCAGCTAACCATTCAGCTGCGGCCGCTTCAACCAACTCCGCGGTTGCGAGGTACGCTCGATCGAGTCAGACTCTCGCGAGCGCGCCGGCCGCGTGATTTGCCGATGAACGGATTCATGACATGGGCGGGATGGACGGCTTCGGCCGGGTCATCCGCGAAGAAAACGAACCGGTATTTCACGCCGATTGGGAACGACGATTATACCCGCTCGCGATCCTCGCGCTCCGCAAACTCGGCGTAGTTTTGGACGAGTTTCGCCACGCGATCGAGCGTATCCCGCCGGCACGATACCTAGATTCTCCCTACTACGAGCGCTGGCTAGCCGCGCTCGAGACGATTCTACTTGAGCGCGGCGCTGTGACGCGCGAAGAGTTTCGCGCCACTTTCGGCGACGAGGGCGCGGGAGCAGTCGCGAAGCCTGCGGAGGGACCGCCCCCGTCACCCCGCGCTCGCACCAAGGCGCCACGCGCCCGATTCAAACCTGGAGACCGCGTGCGAGCGCGCAATCTCAATCCGCCAGGGCATACGAGGCTTCCGCGCTACGCTCGTGGCAAGGCGGGTCTGGTCGTTAGGGACTGGGGCGTGTTCGTCTTTCCCGACACCAACGCACATCAGGCCGGCAAGCATCCGCAGCACTGTTACGCGGTCGAATTCGACGCGCGCGAATTGTGGGGCAAGCCGGCGCGCGCCAGAGAGCGCGTCAGGATCGACCTCTGGGAAGACTACCTTGAAGCGGCGCCCACTTCGCCGCTGAAAAAGCGAGGCAACCGATGAGCGGAAATCACGACGCAGCGGAGAGCGGGCCGGCGGCGCGGGTAAAGGCGCTCGAGCAATTGCTCACAAAGAAAGGTCTCGTCGATTCAGAGACCATCGACAAGCTCGCCGACACCTACGAGCGCAAGGTCGGACCGCGCAACGGCGCGCGGATAGTCGCGCGCGCGTGGACCGACGCCGCCTATAAGAAGCGCCTCCTCGCCAACGCAACCGCTGCTGCCGCCGAGATGGGATTCTCGGGACCGGAGGGCGGACACCTGGTCGCGGTCGAGAACACCGACCGCGTGCACAACCTTATCGTGTGCACGCTTTGCTCGTGCTACCCGTGGACGGTGCTCGGCTTGCCGCCTGTCTGGTACAAAAGCTTCGCCTATCGCTCGCGAGCCGTCAGTGATCCGCGCGGCGTGATGCGCGACTTCGGCCTTACGCTGCCCGATAACGTCGAGGTGCGAGTCTGGGACTCGAGCGCTGAGATCCGCTACATCGTGCTTCCGAAACGTCCGCCGCAGAGCGAAGCGATGAGTGAGAGCGAGCTCGCCGACCTCGTCACGCGCGATGCAATGGTGGGTGTGGCTGAAGTCGCGCCGCCGTCCAAGACGGTATCGCGAAGGGCGCGGGCATGAGCAGGCTCGAAGAACTGATCGCGGTGGCGCGGCTCGATCCCGACCGCGTCTTCAGCGCGCCATGGGAGGCGCGCGCGTTCGCGATCGCGGTGCGGCTCTCCGAAGCAGGTGTCTTTTCGTGGGATGAGTTTCGCGCGCATCTCATTGAAGAGGTTGGCGAATCAGACCGCGCGCGGACGGCTTCAGGAACCGCCGGAGACGCTGGCGAACATTACTACGAGCACTTCCTGCACGCGCTCGAGCGTCTGCTCGAGGCCAAGGGCGTTGTCACCTAGCTGACGCGCATTCGCGCGCGTAGGTCTAGGCGGGGCGCGGATTGTAGATACCGGCAAACCCAGGCGGGCGCCATCCGCCGTTGGCGCATGGAACGCATACGGCGTACTGGCGCCGTCGGCTATCCTCGATGCCGCTCAGCGCGACGGCGCTCTCGGTCGGCACGGATTTCTTGCAGGCGGCGCAGGTGACGACCAGCGCTCTGTTTTCCTTGGCCTTCTCGGATGGCATCTGCGGTCAGCCTCGCAGCTGAAACACTGCCTGCGCATTCTCGCCGAGCAACTTCTTCTGTCGGTCGGGCGTGAGTCTCGCGATGCTTTCGCGGATCAGGTTGGGCGCATTCAGGTTCGAATCGATATGAGGGTAGTCGGAGCCCCATAGCACGTGGTCGTCGCCGAGCAGTTCCATCACGGCGCCTATGGTGCGCTCTTCGGGCTCGGCCACGACCCAGATATTCTTGCGGAAATAATCCGAGGGCTTGAGCTTCAGCGGATACGTCCAGCCGAGCAGCTCGTTCTTCTGATCCATGCGATCCATGATGTACGGCGCCCATCCACATCCCGCCTCGACGCAAAGCACCTTGAGTCGCGGGAATCGATCGAACAGCCCGTCCGCCACCATCGTCATCGCAGCCGGCACAACCTGCGCAAAACCGCCCAGTGCGAAGCCGAACACTGTTCGGAATTCTCCCGGCCGATAAAACTGCCCAATGATTCCCGGCGCGCGATTGAAGCGCACAATCACGTGCAGGCAGACCGGAATTCCCGCCTCCTGGCATTCGTTCCAGATTGGATCGAAATCTGAGTGCGAGAATCTGCACCCGCCGATCGTCTCGGGCGCGAGAAAAACCCCCTTGAAGCCAAGCTTGAGACAGCGCTTGAGCTCGACCATCGCCGACGCCACATCTTGCAGTGCAAGATGCGCGATTGGCACCACGCGGCCGCGAGCCGAACAGGCGAAATCGAAGATCCAGTTGTTGTAGGCTCGCGCATATGCGCTCGCGAGCTCGTTGTCGGCCACCTCCCACAAAATCCCGACGGTCGGGAAAAGCACACCCTTGCTGACCGACCACTCGTCGAGCAACTTGATTCGCTCGTCGGGCAAGTAGCTCGCCGGCGGACATCCGTCCATGTAGGTCTTTTGCCCGGGCACGAAGAGCTCCTCACGCGGAAGGTTCGCGCCGCCCAGGCCCGCCAGCACCCCCTTCAAAAGCGGCTGCCTGTCGATCATCAGGGTCTCCAGCCCGTCGACGGGATCCTTGACGATTCGAATAGCGCGGTCGCGGAACCTCGACTCCAGGTAGCGCTCCCAGAGATCGGGCGGTTCCATCACATGCGAATCACAATCGACGACGAACAAGTCCTGCGAGACCATCGCGTATTTCTAACATGCCATCGGCAAACGTCGCCATGCCGCCTCATTCGCCTCGCCGGTTCTCGAAGAACTCGCGCAGGATTGCGCCGCATTCTGCCTCCATTATGCCGCTCACCACTTCGAACCGATGATTGAGGCGGCCATCGCGCCCAATGTCATAGACCGAGCCGAGCGCACCCGCCTTATCGTCGTAAGCGCCGTAAACGAGCCGCGCGATTCGTGCATGGAGCATCGCACCGACGCACATCACGCACGGTTCGAGCGTGACGTAGAGAGCGGCGTCGACCAGGCGGTAGGACTTCAAGGAGGCCGCCGCCGCGCGAAGCGCGACGATCTCGGCATGCGCGGTCGGATCGTGGGATGCGATCGGTTGGTTGTGACCAGCACCGATGATCGCGCCGCCGCGGACGACGATCGCGCCGACCGGCACCTCGCCCATCGCCGCGGCGTGGCGAGCTTGATCGAGGGCGAGGGCCATGAATTGCGCGTCATCAGCCATAAGTCTGCTTTATCCAGCGTTAAAAGCCGATTGACT
>Ga0126373_10000756_pt1 | contig 21804 bp, 22 predicted proteins | sample PanSoiMetPlot_11_FD_92545 | JGI IMG/M metagenome (GOLD analysis project Ga0126373, IMG submission 92545) | Tropical forest soil microbial communities from Panama - MetaG Plot_11 | ecosystem: Environmental > Terrestrial > Soil > Tropical forest > Bulk soil | place: Panama | collected 2016-02-17 | reverse complement strand
ATTCATTTTGTGAAGACGCTTCATTGCCGAGCGCGCCAGGGATGAGGCGCGTGACGGCGTCCATGACGAGCAAAGCGGGTAGCTCGCCGCCGCTTAACACAAAATCACCAATGGAAACTTCCTCAGTCGCCAGGTGCTCAGCCACGCGCTCGTCCACCCCTTCATAACGCCCGCAGATCAGAATCATTCGTTGGAGCCGCGAATACCTTCGTGCCGTCTCCTGATGCAAGAGTCTTCCGGCTGCGGACAGGAGCACGATCGCAGTGCTCGGATCCTTTGTGTTTTCGGAGGTTGCATCACCAACGCCGCGGCCTAGTAAGGATTCGACGGCCTCAAACAACGGCTCGGGTTTCAGCACCATTCCTTCGCCGCCGCCGAAGGGCCTGTCGTCCACCGTACGGTGACGGTCTTTCGTGAACTCCCGTAAATCTTGAACATGCACGTGGATCAGTCCGGCTTCGCGCGCCCGGCGGACAATTCCGTGCTCGAGCGGTCCGACGAAAAACTCCGGAAAAATGGTGATGAGATCGAATCGCATGCGCCATCAGTGTAGTCAATCTGGGGAGCGGGTCCAACTGCGTTTCGTCGAGCGAAAATGTGCTTGCATCACCAACCGTAAACGTTTACGATTCCCGCGACTTGTCATCCCCTTTTTCTGGTCTTGCGGACAGCTTATGCGCTCAGCCTGCGTTGCCTTAACCTGTTGTTTCCGTTGAAGATAGCTTGCTCTAGCAGGAACCCGGGAACAGCGGTCAATTGGCGGCCCCGAGCCGCCATCTAGCAGTGGAGGCAAGGCCATGGTCTTCGTTCCGCGTTTCCCCCGACCGATCGCACTGCTTATCATCTCAACGGCTTCCACCTTGCTTCTCGGATGTGGCGGCGGGTATGGAGCCGGGGGGAACGGAGGAGGAGGCAGCAACCTGCCGGGAGCGCCAACCGGCCTGACGGCCACGGGAAGCAACGCCGTGGTGAATCTCTCCTGGACGGCCGGTTCCGCCGCGACCGGCTACGACGTGAAGCGCTCGGCCACCAGCGGCTCGGAAATGCAGATTGCTAGCGTCACCGCAACGACCTACGCCGACACTTCAGTCACTAACGGCACGAAATACTTTTACGTGGTTTCCGCGTACAACTCGTATGGAACGAGCGGCAACTCGAACGAGGTGAATGCAACGCCCAGCGCTCCGGCCCCTGCCGCACCGACAGGGCTCAACGCAACCGCCAGCAACGCTCAGGTGGCGCTGGCTTGGAGCGCGAGCACCGGAGCGGCCAGTTACAACGTGAAGCGTTCCACGACGAGTGGCGCAGAAATGTTGCTGGCAAATGTACCGGCTGCAAGCTTTACCGATAGCGGTGTGACAAACGGGGTCACGTATTACTACGTCGTTTCCGCGATACTTCCCGCTGGGGAAAGCGCCAACTCCACAGAGGTTTCGGCCACACCCACAAACGGCGCGACACCCGACGTCACCATCACCATAAACACAATCAACACCCAGCCCATTTCGCCCTACATTTACGGAGTCAATTCCTACGGCGGTATCCCCAATGCGCCCAAGCAATTAACCTTTGACCGCGCGGGCGGCAACCGCTGGACCGCTTATAACTGGGAGAATAACTTCTCTAACGCGGGCAGCGACTACATCTATAGCAACGACAACTATTTGTGCAATGGGAGCTGCAATGCGGCAACTCCGGGCGAAGCGGAGCGTAGGTTCATCGCCGCCGATCAAGCTGCCAGCTTGGCAAGCCTGGTGACTTTCCAGCTTCAGGGATTAGTCTCAGCCGATGGCAATGGCGCCGTGAGCGTTGTTAGTCCGCCGGACATGACTCGCTTTAAAACAGTGATCGACAAGAAGAGCACCAAGGACCCGACTCCCTTCACACGGAACCCTCCCACTACAGACGCCTACGTCTATATGGACGAATTTGCCTGGGCGTTGGACCAAACTTTCTCAGGCATGAATATCTTCGGGGCCAGTCCAACGCATCCGACGTTTATCAGCCTGGACAATGAACCGGATCTTTGGAACACCACGCACCTCGAAATTCAGGGGACCACGAATATCGCCGCCGCCAACTTCATCACCAACACCACTACTCTCGCGGAAGCATTGAAGGACCAGTTTCCGAACCTCACGATCTTCGGACCTGTGAACTATGGCTTCAACGGAATCTTCAGCTGGCAAGGAGGACTGAAGCCGTCTTGGAGCGGGAATACTTGGTTCGCAGACCAATACATCGCGGGCATGGCAACGGCGAAGGCAGCTTATGGGAAGCCCGTCGTGGATGTATATGACTTCCACTGGTATTCCGAAGCCACCGATGGCACCACGCGAGTGATCAACATGACCGGATCAAACCTCGCCGATCTCCAGAGACAAGCTATCGTTCAAAGTCCTCGAAGCCTCTGGGATCCGACGTTTGTCGAGAATTCCTGGATCACCACTTCGGTCACCGGCGGCCAAGCCATTCAAATTCTGCCCCATTTGCAAAGCAAGATTAATGCCAGCAATCCCGGGATGAAGCTTTCCATCACCGAATACGAGAACGGCGGCTTCAATGACATTGCGGGCACGATCGCCCAGGCTGACAATCTCGGTATTTTCGGAAGCATGGGACTCTTCGCCGCGAATTTCTGGCCGCCGAACGGAACGTACTCCTACACGATGGCCGGCTTCCTTGCGTTCCGGGATTTCGATGGCTCGGGTGCCAATTTTGGCGATACGTCGCTGCAGTCCACGTCGAGCAGCGTGGAAAACGTCGTCGTGTATGCAAGCACCGACACCACAACCGTCGGCCGGGTTGTTCTGGTCGCGATTAATCGTTCGAACGTATCGAAAGTCACGGTCATCAGCGGTCAATCGCTGACAGGCTCCGCGCATCTTTTCCAGATGACCGCCGCTTCGGCCGCGTCGCAATCGGTGGTACAGCCCGTTCCAGCCGGAACACTCGGCGTGAGCGGGTCCTCGCTGGTCATCACGCTGCCGGCCTATAGCGTTACCACCATTGACGTGCACTGAAGCGCGGAAGATCTGGAGTTGGCAAGGAAGTCAGCGCTCCGGCTCATTTAGTTCGCGCAGACCTTCAGGCAGTACCACGTCGATACGACGTGCGCTGGGGTCGATTTTTGTGCATATATCTTCCGCCAGGGGAATCAGTATCTCGCCCCGCGAGGTGTCCACTACCAAGAGCGGCGTTCCCGCCATTTCTTCACCAGGAAACTGGACATCGCGGACAGTACCCAGAAGGGCTGGAGCTTCTGCCATGGAACAGGGCGATGACGCGACCACAGGTAGTTTTGCAGGAGTTTCGAAGACACTGCAGCCTATGAGATCGGATACAAAGTACTGCCTTTCTGGCAGACTCACGCGTTGTTCGAGCGGCAGGAAAACTTCGAATCCGCGCAGCTTCTCGGCGTCAGAAATCGAATTCACGGCTTCGAAATGAAATACGATTTGTCCTCGATGGTTCTGGCTTAGCCAGCAGGATTGTACTTTCACACGATGCGGCTGGTCCTTGCCTCGTGGAGCTCCAAGAAAAACTTCCTGCAGTTTGGTCAGCCGTTCGGGGAAATCAGTGAGGATTTCGGCGGCGACTTCGCCCTTGTTGCCGCGCGCACGAAGGACGCGAGCCACCAGGAACCATCGTGGAGTTTCGGAGTTCAAGGAGATTCAAAGATTTTGAGGCGAAAACGAGAGCGGCGCAACCCAACGCGGCAGCAGTGCTCTTAGTCTTCAAGAATCTCGAGGGTGAATCTCTTCTTCAATTTCATCCCGGCCGCACCGAGCAGCGTCCGAACCGCCTTGGCAGTCCGTCCCTGACGGCCAATCACTTTCCCCAGGTCCTCGGGATGGACACGCAGCTCCAGAACGGTCACCTGCGACCCTTCCACAGATTTCACTTGAACGTCCTCGGGATGGTCCACGAGGGCCTTGGCGATAGATTCGACCAGATCCTTCATTTGGGCAACTCCGCTTGAACTTATTTCCAGCGGCAACTTTCGCGCCCTCCAGAAACGGTCAACGCTTCACTGGCGCCATGGCAGTAGTGAACCATAACCGCCTTGGAACGGCGTTCCGGCCGGGATGGCACGCCCAATGTTCAGGGAGCTGGGATGTGCGTTTACGCGATCTTCTGCTGACGTAGAAAACTGCGTACTGTATCGCTGGGCTGCGCGCCCAGACCAATCCAATGCTTGATGCGCTCGGCATCGAGCTTAATCTCCGCAGGCTTTTTCAGCGGATCGTATGTCCCCACCGCTTCCTTGATGCGGCCGTCGCGTGGCCGAGTCCTCTCGATGACCACTACGCGGTAAAAGGGCTTCTTTTTCTTGCCAATCCTGGACAAACGAATCGTTAGCACTAACGCACTCCTCCTAAGCTTTAACATTGTAGCGTGTCCCAGGCCTTTGCAGCAACAAAGTTTCAACGTAAGAGAAGCTTACTCCCGTTGCATCCACTGAAGTTGAACTGCCAGGTTTGGGTACTCTCGCTCCGGTAAAGCCCTGAACGGATCGAACAGAGGAATCAGAAAGCGGTTCGGTATGCAATACGACTCCGGCCCGGAACAGGCCGTTGTCTAACCGACCCCGAATGAATAGACTAGCGTCAGTCTTAGCGAGGTCACCCTTGCTACCCTCCGGCAAGTTTTCTCGATTCGCACTCGCACTTGCGTGCCTACTTACCGGCTTGGTTTTCCTTGTTGTAAAAGAGGCGGGCCGTCTGGCCAAGAGCCAACCCCTTTCTGATCTTCTGCAATGTGCGCTGGTCTTGTGTGCCGCGATCTGCGCGTTCCGGGTTGCCCTGCGTTCTTCCGGATACTTGCGCCGTCTCTGGCTGCTGTTTTCGGTTTCGTTGTTTCTGGTGCTGGTGGCCCAGTTTATTGAAACCTACTTCGAAAGCATCCCCTTCCAGCCCTTCGCAACGCCCTGGCCTTCCGACGCAATATTCATTCTATGGGTGATTCCAGCGCTGATCATGCTGCTGCCACGACCCAATGAAGAGTCCGCCGATATCCCCTGGGAAACGATTCTGGATTTTTCGCAAGTGGCCATCGTCGCTTTGACTGCCTATCTATACTTTTTCTACCTCACTTCTCGATGGGAAGCCGAAGGGCAGCAGCTAATCATCAATGAGACTCAGCTGCAATTGTATCGAGACGTTGCCATTGCTGCCGCCTTTCTAATCCGCTCGCGCCATGAATCTCAGCCCGTCAAAGCTCTGTTTCGTCGTGTTTCGCTGTTCTTTCTCCTGAGCATGGCCTCTTCGCTGGCCTATCTAATCAGCTTGCCCGCGCCGCTTTACCGCGCAAACTGGTACGACGTCGCGTGGTGCCTCCCCTATCTCGTTGTGACGGCCTTCGCCTCAGGATGGAAAACGCCGTCGACTGCCCCCGTGAAGAAACAAACCGCTTCGGGAGGAGTCCGGATTTTTTTGCGGGTGTTGCCGGCCGCCGTACCGCTTCTCGTCCTGCTGATGAGCCGGCGGATCGCAGAGAAACAAGTTACGCTCGCCTGGGCTGCGATCACTGCATCCTTTCTCATCTCGACGGCGCGCTTGATCTTGACGAACGAAAAGCAACTGCGCATTGCAGACAATTTGCGCCAAGCCGAAGCAGCCGTGCGAGTGAGTGAAAAGCGTTTCCGCACGCTGATTGAGAACTTGCATGTCGGCGTAGTGCTGATGGGAACTGGAGCCGAGATTCTGTTCGCCAACAACGCCGCGCTCGAAATCTTTGGTCTCTCTTCCGAGCAGGTCATTGGAAAAACGTCCGAGGAGCTAGGATTCATCGCGCTTCGCGAAGATGGAACGGAATATCCGTTTGACACGCGGCCAGCTCCACGGGCCTTAGCGACAGGACAGCCTGTGTATGGGGAAGTCATGGGCTGGCAGCGTCCGGGAGAGGAAGAGATAATCTGGACCCTCGGTGAAGTCGTGCCGCTATACAGCAAGGACGGCAAACCGGACAAACTGGTTACCGCCTTCAGCGATATCACCAAACGAAAGGAAGCGGAGGAAGCTTTGCACCAACTTTCGGCCCGATTGCTTCGCCTACAGGACGAGGAACGCCGAAGACTGGGCAGGGAACTTCACGACGGCCTTGCGCAGAGCGTGATGGCAGTGAACCTGGATCTGGTGCAGGTTACCCGTTCGTCGGTCCCGCTGGACAAGCGCGCCCGGCACGCTTTGACCGAAGCGCGAAGGGTCCTGCGGGAAATGTCGCGCGACATTCGTACCCTTTCCTATTTATTGCATCCGCCTGTGCTCGACGAACTGGGCCTGGCCTCCGCCCTAAGAGAGTATGCACATGGATTCAGTGAACGAAGCGGGATCGCCCTGGGGATTGATATCCAGCCGGACTTTCCGAGGATGCCGCAAGAGGTGGAGACTGCATTTTTCAGGATTGTTCAGGAAAGCCTCGCGAATATCCAGAAGCACTCGGGAAGCTCGACGGGAACGATTCGCTTGTTCAACGGTCAAGGCCGCGTGCAACTGGAGATAAGGGACCAGGGCCGAGGAATGGCCGCCAAACCGGGAGGAAACGGCCGCGTCGTTGCAAAGGCTTCCCGCTTAGGTGTCGGTATTCTTGGAATGCGTGAGCGAATGGCACAATTGGGAGGAACTCTGGAAGTTGAATCCGGTGCGTCGGGAACCGCAGTTCACGCTACAATCCCATTAGCACCCGAGGGAACGCATGACACCCCTTCGCATCCTCGTGGCCGATGATCACCAGGTTGTGAGGACGGGACTCCGAACTTTGCTGGAGTCCAAAGCCGGGTGGCGGGTTTGTGCGGAGGCCGGCAATGGGCGTGAGGCGGTAGAAAAAGCCGGCGAGTTGCACCCTGACGTGGCCGTACTGGACATCGGAATGCCCTTGTTGAATGGCGTTGAGGCCACGCGCCAGATTCGAAAAGTATCCCCCAAAACAGAAATCCTCATTTTGACCATGCACGATTCGGAACACATGATCCAAGGCGTTTTGGACGCGGGAGCACACGGGTACATCCTGAAAGACGACGCGGACAGGAATCTGCTTGCGGCCGTGGACTCTTTGCGCAGGCACAAGCCTTATGTGTCGTCTCGCGTTTCCGTGGCGGCCGGAGCAGTGCAACCGAGTATCGATGGCATTGAACGCCCAGCTAGGCGTTTGACTCCGCGTGAGCGTGAAATCGTGCAACTGCTTGCTGAAGGCAAAAGCAACAAAGAGATCGCTACGTATCTCAATATCAGCGTGAAAACCGCGGAAACCCACCGCGCCAATATCATGCTCAAAATGAATTTCCATTCGGTCACGGAACTGGTCCGCTATGCAGTGAAAAACAAAATCATCCAGCCTTAAGCTAGTCCGCGCCCTAACTCCACCTGACTCAACGTTCTACAGGAAAACCCCTAGGGAATCAGCCGAATTTCTAATGCTCTAGGATGCGTGCATTCTTTTGTTACAGGCGCGTTACAAGTTTGTCCCCCAACCTATTAGGAGCATATGCGATGAAGCCCGGCGATCGTCCCATTCGCGTTTTAGTGGCCGATGATTCGGCAACGGCGCTTGCTTGCATTTGCCGGTACCTCGAGTTCGAAGGAGCATTCGAAATCGTGGGAACTGCGTCGGATGGCCTTCGTCTGGTGCAAAAGGCAGGGCGCCTGCGTCCCGACCTGGTGCTCACGGACATAAGCATGCCGCTCCTCAACGGACTCGAAGCGACAGCAGAGTTGCGCAGGCTTTTTCCCGAACTTCGTATTGTGGTCATCACGCAGCTCAGTGGGCTGTCTCTGAGGGAAGAATGCCTGCGGCGCGGTGCTGATGGGTTTGTTGAGAAGAGTCGAATGCCGGAAAGACTTATGGAGGAGGTTAACAAGCTTTTCCCAAGGGATTCCGCCCTCGAACGAGGGTGACCGCCACACGGACTGAAAATACCAAGGCAAGGTCTGAGTTCAGCTGGGAAAGCAAGTCGTAGCAATGCAAGCGCAGTCATATCGAATTCTGCTCATTGGAGAGGATCCTTCTCAAGCACAGGATTATATGCACATGCTGCAAAACGGTGCAGGCGTGTCTTTTGTCATTGAGAAGGAAGCGAATTGGCAATCGGCCCTGGGACGGTTTGCTCTAGGTGCGCCTGACTTGCCTTTGCCCGATGCGATTTTGTGGGAACTCCCCGCCACTTGCGCACCTGACTTGGCAACACTGAGAGAGGCCACTTCTCTACAGTGTTGCGTTCCCTTCGTGCTCTTGGTTTCCGAAGGTCAAAAGCAATCCGCACGGCAAATACTGGGCGTGGGAGCCGACGAATGCCTTGTCAAAGAAGCGCTGAACCAGGATTTGCTTCAACGAACGCTGCGGTACGCGATCGAGCGGAACCGGGCAGAAAACTCCGTACGACAGTGGGAGAAGCGCTTCGAAGATCTATTCGACAACACCAAAGACATCCTGTTCACCATGACCCTTGAGGGCAACGTCACGTCCTTGAACAAAACGGCAGAAGAGGTAATAGGTTGGCCGCGAAGTGAAGTCTTGGAAAAAAACATCAAGGATTTCGTCGCACCGGAACACGCCTCGTTATGCAACAAAGTGATGCGCAGCATCGTAAGTGAAGCGCCGCTGCAGCACTTCGAAATCGCCATGCTGCGGAAGGACGCGCGCAAAGTCCTTCTGGAAGTCAGTGCTCATTTGATTCGTTCGCATGGAAGGAAAGATTGCATTCAGGGAATTGCCCGCGACGTCACCGAGCGGCGGCAGTTAGAAAACATGGTTCGCCAATCACAGAAGCTCGAGGCTATTGGGAGACTTTCAGGCGGCTTGGCCCACGATTTTAACAACCTGCTCTGCGTCATCAATGGGCACACGGAGCTTTTGACCGAAGTGCTCCAGCCGGGCGACGCAGGGATGCGGAGCGTCACGCAAATTCGAAAAGCGGCGGACAGCGCCGCCGCGCTGACCCGCCAGTTGCTGGCGTTCAGCCGGCGCCAGGTTTTTCATCCTCAGATAGTGGATATCAACGCCATCGTAATGGAAACCGAGAGGTTACTAGCCCGGCTGATTGACGAACATATCGAGTTCTACACCGCACTGGATCCCGCCCTGGGCCGTGTCATGGTCGACCCAGTGCAAGTCGAACAAGTGATCATCAATCTTGTTCTCAATGCCAGGGACGCCATGCCCGAGGGTGGAAAACTCACCATTGAAACCAGCAACCTGGATCTCGAGGAAGATCCTGAATCTAAGATTCCTCAGATTCCCGCCGGAAAATATGTGCTGCTGGCCCTGACCGACACTGGCTGCGGCATGGATGAAGAAACGCAAAGCCGCATCTTCGAGCCGTTTTATACCACCAAGGAGATGGGCAAAGGAACTGGCCTAGGTTTGGCCACGGTTTATGGGATCGTGAAGCAAAGTGGCGGGTTTATCTGGGTCTATAGCGAAGAAAGCCGCGGCACAACCTTCAAAGTGTATTTGCCACGAGTGGATCGTCCTTTGACCGATGCGCGTCCAGGCAGGCAACTCGAAATTAGCAGAGGAACCGAAACCATCCTGGTCGTGGAAGATGCGGAGCCTCTTCGCGCTTTGACGAAAGAGTTTCTGACGGCAAGCGGGTACACGGTTTTGGAAGCAGCGAACGGTGATGAAGCCATTCATATTGCTCAGTCGCATTTCGGGACTATCGACTTGCTGCTGACCGACGTGGTCATGCCGCGAATGGGCGGGAAACCGCTCGTGGAGCAGATGGGGCAAATCCGCCCGCACACGCGAGTCTTGTACATGTCGGGATACCCGAATGACGGCATTGCTCAGGCAGGAATCCTGGCGAACGGCGTCGCGCTTCTCGAAAAGCCTTTCACGCGCGAAATCTTGTCGAAGCGCGTTCGGCAAGTATTGGATGAGTCTGCTCTGGCACCTGGACCTTCAAGCAGTTCTCAGGTGTGTTGAACGAGAATCCTTGCTTCGAATTAGATTCGGGACTTGTGGTGTGCCGAGGAACGGCTACGTGGGGCCGGCAAGTAAAGGGAAAGGAAACAGGAAATGGGTTCAAAGAAAGTTCTTCTTGTGGATGACTCCAGTACCGCGCGGCTGTTGACGCGGCTGATCTTCAGCCAGAAGCCTAACTATGTGCTGCTGAGCGCGGTGGACGGCAGGGACGCAATCGAGCGGGCCCACGCTGAGAAACCGGACTTAATTCTTATGGACGTCATCATGCCCCGCATGACCGGGCTTGAGGCCTGCCGTGAGCTGAAGAAAAACAAAGAGACCAGCAAGATTCCTATCATCCTACTCACGACAAGCGGAGACGAGCGGTTCGTTCAGGAAGGTTACGAAAGCGGTTGCAGCAATTTTCTGACCAAGCCCGTTAAGGACGCGGAGCTCTTGGATCTTCTGAAAACCTATCTCGGCGAATAAAGCTTTCGTAGGAATACAGACCTTGAGGAAAGGCGAATGAAGACAATGACGGGCACCGAAGAAAAAGAGCCGCGGCCACATGCGCGCGTCCAGGAAGGTTCGGCGCATGGAACTCGCGGGCTAACTTTCGATGCATTGCGCGTTCGAGCGCAACAGCTCTCGCTCCGCGAGCAATTGGAGCATCAGCATTCTCTTCTGGCGCGCCTCAATGCAGCTAGCGGGTGGTTGATTCAGGCGGTCGAGCAAGGACAGGTGTTCGAGACCATCGGAGAAATCATCGGTAATCTCGTCGGATCCGAAGAAGTGGCCATTTTTCAACATCGGACTACCGATCAAGTCTTTTTTCCTGTGTGGTCGGTCGGTGTGAAAGAAGAGATTCTGCGGCAGTTCGCGCTGGGGGAAGGTCTAATGGGGCGCGCTGCGCATAAAGGGGCGAGTCAGTTCCGGGATCGCAGGCCCGCAGCGCCCCTGCAAGATTACGAGAAAAATCTGACCGCTTGCGTAGTTCTCAAATTGGACAAGGAAGTCATTGGCGTCGTTGCGATTTTTCGCCTGCTGCCCCAAAAAGCCGGACTGGAATGGGAGGACTGTGAGGTGCTGAAGTTCCTGGAAACATATGGAGCAGCAGCGGTTCAGCTCCAAAGTCTGCAGAAAAGCTCGATGCAGCCATAAGACTGCCGATTCGAAGGGAACAGCTGCCGGTACTTTCCGTCGCCGCCTTTTGCAGCACGCCCGCGTGAAAACGTTGTGGACTTCTTGCAACCGGTTGCAGGAAAATCTCGGCCATGTTTCCTAAGACAATTTGCCTGATCGCCGTCTCCTTCTTTCTGCTTTTGAACACTTCTCCCTCGGCCGCTCAGTCGGCTTCGAACGCCGCCGCGTCAGCCACATCACCTCGTCCACCCTATTTGGACCCGAGTCTCTCGGTGGATCAGCGCGTCAACGATCTAGTCTCTCGCATGACGCTGGAAGAAAAAACTTCTCAGATGCAGGACGTCGCCCGTGCAATCCCGCGCCTTGGTATTCCCGCCTACAACTGGTGGAACGAAGCCTTGCACGGCGTTGCGCGCTCCGGGCACGCCACCGTTTTTCCTCAAGCCATCGGCCTTGCCGCCACCTGGGACACGGACCTTATTCATCACCTGGCTGACGTCATCTCGACGGAAGCACGCGCCAAATACAACGACGCTATCCAACACGGAAATACCGGCCGCTACTACGGCCTCACCTTTTGGTCGCCCAACATCAACATCTTTCGAGACCCACGCTGGGGACGCGGCCAGGAAACCTACGGCGAAGATCCCTTTCTCACCAGCCGCATCGGCGTTGCTTTTGTCACCGGCCTGCAAGGCGACGACCCTAAATACCTGAAAGTCGTTTCCACGTCTAAGCATTTTGCCGTTCACAGCGGCCCGGAAACTCTACGTCACCGCGAGGATGTGCCCGTTTCTCCACACGATTTTGCGGACACTTATGCTCCCGCGTTTCGCGCCACGATCATGGAAGGTCACGCTGACTCGGTTATGTGCGCCTATAATTCCGTACGGGGCGTGCCCGCTTGCGCCAACGATTTCCTTTTCGGCACTCTACGCAACAAGTGGGGCTTCAAAGGCTACGTCGTTTCGGACTGCTGGGCCATCAACGACATTCACCAAGGGCACGGTTACGTTCTAACTCTGGAACAAGCCGCCGCATTGTCGGTAAAGGCGGGCACCGACTTGAGCTGTGGTCCGGAATACGCTTCTCTTCCCTTCGCGGTTGAGAATCGCCTGCTTTCTCCAGCCGATGTCGACCTCGCGGTGAAGCATCTTTTTGAAGCGCGTTTTCGCCTCGGCATGTTCGATCCGCCGGAGTCTGTGCCCTGGTCAAATCTCACGATCGCCGATAACGACACGCCTGCGCATCGCCAGCTGGCCCTCGAAGTGGCGCGCAAATCCATCGTTCTTTTGAAGAACGAACGAAACACGCTGCCTCTAAAATCTTCGGTCAAGACCATCGCTGTGGTGGGCCCAAACGCAGATTCCTTGCCCGTTTTGCTCGGCAACTACGCCGGCACACCATCCGCATACACCACGATTCTCGATGGCCTTCGAAAGCGCTTCCGCAGCGCCAAAATCATTACCGCCACAGGCGCGCCTCTTACGGAAACCAGCGGGGTCATCCTTCCTAACTCGTACCTTCGTACGGGTGGCGCCAATTCCAATCCCGGCCTCAGCGGCGAATATTTCGCTAACACGAATTTGTCGGGCGGCGCAGCTCTGAAGCGTGTGGACCCCAATATCAATTTCGAGTGGAACAGTGTTTCCCCCGGTCCTGGAATTCCCGCGCAAAATTATTCCATGCGCTGGTCGGGCGAACTTGTTCCACCTGTGGATGGCGACTACCGTATCGGTATGGATACTGACGGTGGTTCGCGCATCTTCCTGGGCGGGAAAAAAATTATTGACGACTGGGCTCCGCACGGCGAGCGCACGATGACGACACTCGTCCATCTCCAGGCCGGCCACGCGTATCCCATTCGCATGGAATATTTTCATTTCGGCTGGGATTCCGCCGCGCGCCTGCTTTGGCTTCCGCCCAATCTGGTTCAGGAAGCCGTCGAAGCCGCGCGCAAAGCCGATGTCGTCGTCGCCGTCGTCGGCTTAACCGCTCAGCTTGAAGGCGAAGAATCCGAAAACAGCGATCCCGGCTTTTTTGGCGGCGACCGTCTCGACCTCGATCTTCCCCATCCGCAAGAGCAGCTTCTTGAATCCCTCTCTGCCGCGGGAAAGCCGCTCATCGTCGTTCTCACCACCGGCAGCGCCGTCGCCGTGAACTGGGCTCAGGAGCATGCCGGGGCAATCCTTGAAGCCTGGTATCCCGGTGAAGAAGGCGGCGCGGCCGTGGCCGACGTTCTTTCCGGCGATTACAACCCTGCTGGCAGATTGCCTGTCACTTTTTACAAATCCGTTGCCCAGATCCCGCCCTTCGGCAGCTACAGCATGAACGGCCGCACTTATCGCTACTTCTCCGAGCAACCGCTTTATCCCTTCGGCTACGGCTTGAGCTTTTCTTCTTTCAGTTACTCCGACGCGAAAATCACTCCGGATCAAATTACCGCTGGCTCCTCCGTCACCGCGTCGGTGCGCGTCACGAACTCCAGTTCCACCCCAGGTGATGAAGTCGTCGAGCTTTATCTCACACATCCCGGCATTGACGGCGCGCCGATCCGCGCGCTCGCCGGATTCGAGCGCGTCCATCTTGCTGCATCAGCCTCGCAAACTGTCACGTTCACTCTTCATGACCGCGACTTGAGCACCGTCGACGACAAGGGCGTTCGGAAAGTCGTCCCCGGCCCCGTTGAAGTTTGGCTTGGTGGTGGCCAGCCCGTTTCCGGCCCTGGGCAAGCCGCAACCAAAGGAATCTCGGCAAAACTCAACATCACGTCCACCGCCACGCTCGATGAGTAGCGCGCCTCCTAGGTAGGAAAATCTTTGGGGGCGCCCGCCCGCGCCTAACTTTGGCAGGACGCCAGGCAGCCACTGCTGCTCCTTCTTCCGTAATTTGAAGCGCAGACTCAGCTTTTGCGCCGTACTCCATTCCTCTAGTAATCTAAATCCCGGGAGCGAGCGAACCTTGTTGAATCAACCCCAGTTGCCGCAACCTGATACGCCATCCAAATCGATTCTCAAGAAGCCTCCTTTCTACTCGAAGCTTGCCTTCGCCATTGCCGCCCTTATCATTTTCTGGGTTTTCTTCTCCCGCTGGTGGCAGAACCGTTCGATCGAGCACCGCGCCAAAGAGGAGGCCGCTGCGAAGCAGCGCGCCGATGATCAAGCTACTCTCGGACAAATGGGCGGGAAGGAGCTCGCGATTCAGACTTTCTACGCTAGTCCGGGCGAGATTCGCCGGGGAGAATCGGTCCAGCTCTGCTACGGAGTCGCGAACTCCAAAACGGTCAAGCTCGAGCCGCAGTCGAACCCTGTCTGGCCTTCTTACTCCCGTTGCGTGAACGACGCTCCCGCCAAGACCACCACCTACACGCTCACCATCGCCGACGCCGCCGGGAACATGAAATCCCAATCCCTCACCGTCCAAGTCCGCTAAATTCGCTCTCTTCGCCGTGAACTCCGGCAAGACCGCTCGTCACTTTGCAATACAAAGTACTTGACAACAGTAGTTTTTTTGCCTTACACTTCCCCCATGGCCACAACTCCGGGTCCCCTTCGCTCCCCTCGACGTGAGCCCATCCCCATAGACGCTCGCGCAGCCGACCATCTTCGCTACATCCGCGAAACCATGGCCAGCGCCGCGGAATTTACCGCGGTGCCGGGCTGGGGAGGCGTGGCCATGGGTATTACCGCTATGGCGGCAGCGTTCGTCGCTTCCCGCCAGGCCACCCCGCGTGCCTGGCTGATCGTTTGGCTCATCGAAGCATTTGTTGCGGTGGCCATCGCCGCACCTGCGGCTGCCACGAAAGCGCACCGTGCCAACTCCCAGCTCTTTTCCGGGCCTGGCCGGAAGTTTCTTTTAAGTTTTGCGCCACCGATTGTCGTTGGCGGGCTTCTCACCTACATTCTTTTTCATGCTGGCGTGTTTACCGCTCTCCCCGGAGTCTGGCTTTTGCTTTACGGAACGGCGATTGTCACGGGTGGTGCCTTTTCCGCGCGCGTTGTCCCCGTCATGGGTTTGTGTTTGATGTGCCTCGGCGTTGTGGCTCTTTTCGCGCCCGCGGCCTGGGGAGACGTTTTCATGGCTGCGGGATTTGGGATTGTGCAGGTCGGGTTTGGCTGGTGGATCGCCCGGCATTTTGGAGGCTAAGGAGATCGTATGGCTAAGTCATCTGCAGCGCGTCAGGAACGTGTGCAGCGCTCGCGCGACCGTGAAACCATCTTGGAGTCCGTAAAGAACCCCGCGCGAGAAGCGGCTCCTGCGGATCTCGACCGCCTCATCCACGAGCACGTTCGCCTCGGTATCGTCAGCGCCCTGGCAGTGAATCGTGCTCTCACATTTAATGAATTGAAAGCCCTGCTGAAAGCGTCCGATGGTAACTTGAGCGTGCATGCGCGAAAGCTCGAAGAAGCGGACTACATTGTTTGCGCCAAGTCTTTTGAAGGCCGCACTCCCAAAACGGAATATCGCCTGACGGCTGCGGGACGCAAGGCCCTCGAACGCTATCTGAATCACATGGAAGCTTTGATTCGCGCTACCCGCGAGGGCTAGCGGCAAAATTTTTTGCGTGCGCACTTTGCACTGTAAAGTAGTTTGCGCAGCCGCAACTCTAGACTGCTGCGGCTTTTCAAATGCTCGGAACCGTTTCCTCGCGGCGGAGACTGGATCAACCCATGGAGTCATCAAACACATTAGAGAATGAACTCGCATTCCCAGTGGCTTCGCCCGTGGTGCCGATGCCCTCTTCGCGGCCTCCGGCGCCTGCCTCCGAGCGATCCTCGGAACTGGCTAGTTTTCCTGGCCCGGGCTTGCACGTCGCCATCATTTCCGATGGCAACGGCCGCTGGGCCACTTCACGTGGACTGCCCCGTTCCGCCGGTCACCGCGCCGGAGCCGAAGCCGCCCGCCGCATCATCGAAGCCGCGCCGCGCCTCGGCATCCACACGCTGACGCTCTTCGCGCTCTCCTCCGCGAACTGGAAGCGCCCCGCCGCCGAAGTCAACGCGATCTTGCGTCTGCTCCACGAATATCTGCTCACCGAAACGACGCACTGCGTGGAAGAAGGCGTGCGCCTCAGTGTTATTGGCCGCCGTGACCGCGTACCCGCTACGCTCCGCCAGGCCATCGCCGATTCCGAAGCCGTCACCGCCCGCGGAACGCGCCTGCATCTCCGGCTTGCAATTGACTACTCTGCGCGCGAAGCCATCTTCCACGCTGCTTGTCGCTTCTACAAAGTCACCGAGCTTTCGCCCGAATCTTTCAGCCGCGTTCTCGAAGAAGTCTATCGTGGCGGCTCCACGGAAGTGGATCTGCTCGTCCGCACCGGCGGCGAGCAGCGCCTTTCCGATTTTCTGCTATGGGAGTGCGCGTTCGCTGAATTCGTCTTCGTCCGCAAGTCCTGGCCGGACTTTACGGTCGCGGACCTCGAAGCCGCGCTAGCGGAGTTTGCGCATCGCGAGCGAACACGCGGCGCGCTGCCCGACGCTTTAGCCGGCTGAGTCGGAATCGGTCCTACAAATCACAAAGGAGAAAGTGAAAATGTCTGCCTTCATGCCACACTTCGCGCCTATCGTCGTGCTTCTTTTTCTCGGCTCCGTGTTTGTCCTAGGACTTAGCATTCTTGTTTTGTTTTATGGCGCCGTCCGCCGCTCCGCCTTTTTTGCCAAGCTCGGAGCCGGCGCCGCCATTACCCTTGCCGCGGGCTACTTCCTTTTGTTGGCCGGTGTTTCCGTTGCGAGCAGCGAGCAAACTCTGCCGCCGGACGGCCGGAAATACTTTTGCGAGATTGACTGCCATCTCGCTTACTCGCTGGTCAGCGCGCAAACCGCCTCGGCGCTTGGCCCGGAACTTCAGCAAACCGCCGCGCACGGAAAATTCGTAATCCTGCAAGTGAAGACGTGGTTCGATGAACACACCATTTCCGCGCATCGCGGCAACGGCCCGCTCACCCCGAACCGCCGCAAAGCGCTGCTCGTGGATGACGCGGGGCGAAGCTATGAACCTGCTCCCGAAGGGCAGTTCGCCCTCGCTCGCAGCGGGAGCCGTTCTACTCCGATGGCGGAATCCTTGCGTCCCGGCGAGTCGTACATCACCGACATCGTTTTCGATGTTCCAAAAAACGCGCGCGGTCTCCGTCTGTTGCTCATCGAAGACGATCCGGAAACGCGCTTCATCGTCGGCCACGAGAACAGTCTCCTGCACAAGAAAATCTACTTCGATGTGGAAGCGCTGGCGCAGAAAAGCGCAAGCGCAACGGAACCATCAGATTTCACCCTGTAGGTCGCCATGCGCCTCATCCAGCGGGAAGTCCCGTAACGAGCATTCCCTTTCCAGTGAGACATGGACTCTTTCTGACACTTTCTTTTTCCCATCAGGGGCCGTAAAGTAGCCCCGGCCTCAGGCGCCAGGAGAAGTCCATGAGATATTTCCTTTCCGGTTTTTCCGGATTTCTGTTCGCGTTGATCTTTGCCACGCCGCAAGACGCAGCGCACGCTCAGGACTTAACCCACTGGCAAGCGAACCTCACCGAGCCGCAATCCTACGTCCTCAAGCGCGTTTCTAGCGCCGACCCCACCGGCGGCAACGCCGATTTTCGCATCATCGAACCCGGAGCAACCCTGACAGTGCTCGATGCGGACGGCCCCGCCGCGCTCACCCACATCTGGTTCACGCTCTATGACCCCGAGCCTTACCACCTGAAAAAACTCGTCCTGCGCATGTATTGGGATGGCGAAACCTCCCCAAGCGTCGAAACTCCCTTGGGCGATTTCTTCGGCCTCGGCCTCGGAGACTATCACGTCTGGGAATCCGAGCTTCTTTCCGCCGCGAATGATCGCGCATTGAATTCCTTTTTCCCAATGCCCTTCCAGAAGCACGCGCGCATCACCGTCACCAACGAAGGCAAGCAAAAAGTTTTTTCTTTTTATTACAACCTCGATTACCGCGCCTATTCAAAGCCGCTTCCTGCTGACACGCTGTATTTCCATGCACAATTCCGTCAGGCGCAGCCTAACCTGGGCTGGACCAACAAATGGGACTCGAACGGCGACCCAGCCGTCGAGGATAAAAAGAATCTGGCCGGCGAAGGCAATTACCTTTGGCTGGCCGCCATCGGTCGCGGCCATTTTGTAGGCGTCACTATGTCCGTTCTACAAAATCAAGACGGCTGGTGGGGCGAAGGCGACGACATGTTCTTTATGGATGGCGAATCCCGCCCTTCCATTAACGGAACCGGCTCCGAAGATTATTTTCTTGGGGCGTTTGATTTCGGCCGCAGCGCTTTCTCTTACCGCCTCTACGGTGCGCCGGTAAAAGGCGAAGAACGCGCAGGCAGTCGCTCCTCCGTATACCGCTTCCATCTCGATTCGCCAATTCCGTTCACGAAATCGATTCGCGCCACCATCGAGCACGGCCACGCCAATCACCGGTCGGACAACTACTATTCCGTGGCTTACTGGTATCAGACCGAACCGCACGCCGAACCGCCGCTTATGCCGCCTGTCGATCAGCGCATCCCCAAACTTCAACCCGTCGGCGGCCCGGGCAATGCCGCGGCTCTGCCACACTGACGCCCACTTTCCTTTGATTCCGTCTGCTAGACTGTTCGGACCATGAGCGTCATTGATGAAGTCCTCGAAGCAAACGAAATTTATGCGCGCACGCACGAACTGCGCCCGTTGACCCCGCGTCCCGAGCGCAAGCTCGCAATTCTCACCTGCATGGACACGCGGCTCTCCATTCGAACCATGGGCCTGAAGACCGGCGACGCGCACATCATTCGCAACGCCGGTGGCATCGTGACGGATGACACCTTGCGCTCACTCGTGATTTCCCACTATTTGCTGGGCACGGAAGAGTTCATGATCATCAATCACACGGATTGCGGCCTGATGCATGCCACCGAGCAGGAGTTGCGCACTCGCATCCAGAACCGCACCGGGACCGCCGCTGTCGCTCCGGCATTCTTCTACGCCTTTCAAAATCTCGACGAAAACGTCCGCCATCAGTTGCAAAAGCTCCGCACCCATCCGTGGATTCCCAAGGAAGTTGTGGTGCGTGGCTTCGTTTATGACGTGGTTACCGGACTCCTGCGCGAAATCAAAGACCTATGAAGACAGTGAGTAGTGGGTGGTAATGAGTGAGTAGCACAACCGTGACTCCTCGTCACTACTCACTATCCGCTGCCCACTACCCACTTTTGTTGGCTTCATGTACTCTGAATTCATGCTCGAAGAAAAAGACTTTCAGCGAAAAGCCGAGGCTGCCTTCGACGAGCTCAAGAAGCGCCTGTTGACTCTCGGGGATGAACGCGGCTTCGACGTCGAAGGTGAATCCGGCCGGCTCGAGGTCATCTTCGAAGAACCAGAGGAAGCCAAGTTCGTGATTTCTCCGAACACCCCAGTCCGCGAAATCTGGATCTCCGCGCTCTCCACGAGTTTCAAGCTGGGGTGGAACGAAGCGCGAAACGCCTTTGTTCAAGAGAAGACCGGCGAAGATCTTTACGCCATCATGAGTCGCGTCGTTTCGCAACAGCTTGGCGAAGAGGTGAAGGTGTGAAGCGCTGCATCATAACTCTTGCCCTCAGTATTGCGCTGGTGTGTGGGGCTCTTGCGCCTGCGACGAATTCGCAGGTGCCTTCCGGAAAGGATGTGGTGAAGCCGGAAGTTTACGCCTCAATGGAGCCCGCCGGGCGCGGCGGCTCATTTCAAATCGCCGTGGTCATGAACATCCGCCAGGGCTTTCACGTCAACGCGCGCGAAAAATCCGAAGAATACCTCATCGCCACCGACCTCAAGGCCCAACTGCCGCCGGGATTCTCAAGCGGCGATGTCGCTTATCCAAAGGGGAAGCTGGTAACTTTCGCGTTTTCAAAGAAGCCACTGAATGTTTATCAGGGAAAAGTGATTCTTCTTCTGCCAGTCAACGCGCTTGCCACTGCTCCTTTGGGCGAACAACACATTCCGCTGAAGCTGCGATACCAAGCCTGCAACGATGAATATTGCCTGCCGCCTGCGACGCTTCCTATCGACGCCACTGTGAACATCGCGGCATCCGCCTCAGCTGCAAAGCCCGCGCACCAGGATCTTTTTTCTCCTAAGTGATTCGCAAAGCGACAGCGCCAAGCACCTCCTGGCGTCTCAAAAGGCCCTTGCTGCCCGCACCAAGCCGTCCTAGTACTTGGTCGCTCAAAACCTGAGCGAGCTAACCAGAGGTACATCTTTTCTCTCGTTTTTGGGTTTACTTAAGGTGAGGAAAAACGAGCCGGGAACTCACGTTGCACTGCCCAGTCGAAGCTCAGCCCGTTCTGGGCTCGAAAAAAGGAGCATTGCAAATGCAGCAAATACGACGATTAGCGAAACCGCTCTTGCTCGCCGCGGCAATGATTTTTCCCATGATCGCTACAGGTTGCGCTCGCGCTCGCTACTATGACACGAGATACCACGACTATCATGCCTGGGGCCCGAGCGAGAGCCGCGCCTATCAGGAGTATTGGGCCGAGCAAGGCAAGCCTTACCGCGAGTGGACGGACCTCAATGAACACCAGCAGAGTGAGTATTGGGAGTGGCGTCACGCTCATCCGTATCGCTACTAATGCGGGGCTTCGCCTGTGGGCGAAACCACGTAAATTTGATCGCATTGACAATCCAACACATAGACGATCCAAAATGACGAGCGGGGCAATTTTGCCTCGCTCTTTTCATTGGTAGCTGTGTTTCGACTGCCTGGGCTGTTTACGAAGTGAGACGGTCCGAAGAGATGGGGCCCATCTGCCAGGCTTCTAAACGGTCGAGATGAGCCAAGTCGGAATCGCCAGCAATTTTGAGGGGGCCATTGGGCTTGCGGTAGATGCGCGCTGTGAAGGCATGCTTATCGTTGCAGAGAAATTCCGCAACGGAGGCGTCGAGGAGCACGTGAAAACGGAACTCTTGCTGGGATCCGATGGGAAGGTCAACGGTTTTGCCGTTCACAGAGAGTTTCGCAGTGGAAGCGTCTTTGGGTTCCAGTAGCAGAGACAACCAGGCACCGTCGCGATCCTGCAGAGTGAAAGTCAATCGAGCAGATTTAGTCATCAAACGAAATTCGCCTGCGAGTTTATCGATTCTAATGTTTTGAATCGCAGGACCAAACGGATCGAGTGACCCTTTGCCTTCGAGCGGACGAATCACGAAAAGCTTCGCGCGGAGCGACTGGATTTCCGCCGCGAAGCGCATCTCCACATCTCCATCGGCGTCTAACGAGAGAACTCGGGGCAGGGCCATCGAGCCAGCCCACCCGGCGGAAACAAACTCGCCTTCGGGACGAGTTTCCGGAATCCAGCCCCAGAGAATGCGATTTCCCTTTGCGTCGAGTTGCGTTTTTTGCGCGTAATAAGCGCCATGGTCGAGCACGCCTCGCCTCTGGGGATGAAAGACAAGCTCTTTTGGATCGAGTTCGCCCGTTTCCCAAAGAACTTGCCCCGCGGTGGAATAAAGCAATACGTGCTTTTCATCTAGCGGAAAAAAATCCGGGCATTCCCACATCTCACCGGAGTCCACAGGATTGACCGAATCGCGGCCGGTCCAATCGCCCGAAGCGAGGGGATGGAGGTACTCCCAGTCACGAAGATTCAATGAGCGATAAAGAAGGATGCGTCCGCCGCGCTTGCGTTGGCCAGAGCCAACGCCGAGATACCAACAGGATCCCTCCTGCCAAAGAAACGGATCTCGAAAGCCGGTGAGTAACCCATCATCGGGCGGCTCAAGAATGGGCCTCTCCCATTTT
>Ga0126373_10000755_pt1 | contig 21815 bp, 33 predicted proteins | sample PanSoiMetPlot_11_FD_92545 | JGI IMG/M metagenome (GOLD analysis project Ga0126373, IMG submission 92545) | Tropical forest soil microbial communities from Panama - MetaG Plot_11 | ecosystem: Environmental > Terrestrial > Soil > Tropical forest > Bulk soil | place: Panama | collected 2016-02-17 | reverse complement strand
CTGATACGCAGGCCTACTACGGGAGAATGGCCAAAGCCAGAGACCTCACACGAAGGGCGGTGGATTCCGGTCTGCGTGCCGATTCCAAAGAGACTGCGGCCTTTTGGCAAGTCGAAGCGGCTCTCCGTGAAGCCGAGATTGACAATCTTAATGCCGTCCAAAAAGGTGTATCCGCAGCCTTAGCTATTTCGCCTGGACGAGATGTCAAGGTCACCGCTGCCTTTGCTCTAGCTAAGAGCGGTGATGCGGCACAGGCGATGAAGCTCGTAGAAGATCTGGAAAAAGCTTATCCCGCGAACACGATGCTGAAGCTGTACTGGCTGCCTACGATCAGGGCAGCGGTGGAAGTGGAGAAGAACAATCCCTCACAGGCGCTCGTGAATCTTGAAGCTGCAGCCCCGTACGAACAGGGGCAGTCTGGCTTCAACGTCAGCAATCTTTATCCTGGTTACGTGCGGGGTGAGGCGTATCTGGCAGCACACAACGGCGCGGCGGCGGCCTCCGAGTTCCAGAAGTTGCTCGATGGCAGGGGCATTGTGGGGAACTTTGTGACCGGATCGCTAGCGCATTTGCAAATCGGGCGGGCTTACGCAATGGCAGGTGACACTGCCAAAGCGAAAGCGGCATACCAAGATTTCTTTACGCTTTGGAAAGACGCCGACCCCGACATTCCCATCCTGAAAGAAGCCAAGGCTGAGTACGCGAAGCTGCAGTAGAGTTCGGTCTCGGCGCGACTCTCACCTGTCGAAATCTCACCTGTCGAAATCAGATGAGATGAGAAGACCGGTCTCCGACGGGATGCTGTACGCTCCCAAGTTATCGACGTGCTTGAAAAGCACAGATTAAAGGAGACCGGCAATGAAGAAGGTTAGCGCCGCAGAGGCAATGCAGAGCAGAAATTTTTCTCGACAAAAACTGACCATCGGATAGGATCTAGGGGATCGCAACAGTTGGTGCTGCGTGGTCGATGAAGCAGGCCAGATACAGCTGGAGCTCATGGTCGGTGCCTTCGGCCCTGCGCTTAGAGCGGGCAGTCCAGTGACAGAGTCAGTCACTGTTTTTATTCGGTGCGGACGTTTTCTTTGAGGCGCAGCACAATTCGTCCATCCTCGATGTTCGCGTCCAGTGGATCACCCGGTCGAATATCAAGTCGCCGGCGGAGCGGCCCTGGCAGAACGACTTGTCCTTTGGTCGATCCCTTAGTCTGCATAGTAAGACGATCTTACCTCAGCTTTGCCACCCGCAAGAACCCGAAGTCGAGATAAATGGGTTTCTCTTGCATTGTCCTTATCAAGCCAACCCGCCATACAGATTTGCCGCTGTGCATGCGACGGGGTTAGTATTCGAAAAAGTGTATCAACAGAGGCCGGATGGATTCACAGACTCATTGGGAAAAGATCTACAAAGAGAAGGCTCCGGACACCGTTAGCTGGTACCGTCCGCATCTTGAGACATCACTCGCACTCATAGAAAAAGCGGCTCCGAGTCGCTCTGCTTCGATCATCGATGTTGGCGGTGGTGAATCCACCCTGGTCGATGACCTCCTCGCGCGTGGATATCAGAACATCACGGTCCTCGACATCTCGCAGACTGCCATCGATGCGAACAAGAAACGGCTGGGCAACGCATCTGATCTCGTGCACTGGCTCGCCGCCGACACGACGAAGATTGAACTTGAGCCGTCGGCGTACGATGTATGGCACGACCGTGCAGTCTTTCACTTCCTAACCTCGGATACAGACCGTGTCGCGTACGTTCGCCAGGTAGCTCTCGGGGTTCGTCAGGGGGGCCACGTGATCGTCAGTACCTTCGGACCGGAAGGACCTACAAAATGCAGTGGGCTTAACGTTGTCCGTTATGATGCCGAGTCGCTGCACAGAGAATTTGGCATTCACTTCCACTTGCTTGAAAGCTCAAAGGAATTGCATGAGACCCCATTTGGTACAGTTCAACAGTTCCTCTATTGTTACTGCAGACTCGAATAGTCCTCACGGCTAGTAGTCTCGGATGGAGCCCCAATAATGGCGGGAGCGAACTCGAACTCGCGGCCTCCTGCGTGACAGGCAGGCGCAAACCAACTGAACTACGCTGCTGCTTTAAAACTCCAACTCCTTATTATTGTTTGTTCACTCCTTCTTCCCTTCTGCGCCCGTGCATTCCCTAAAATTCCTCAAACTGCCGTGACAGCACGCATTTGCTTGTAACTAATAAAAATACGCGACACGGATGGCTACCTGAGGCGTGTTTAGAGTACTTAGGAACACTTGCTGGGCCATAATTGGATCATGGAAACCGACGCCTTTCGGAGCGCAAATCTCATCACCCGCTTCGAGCGATCCTTGGCTCCTGCCTTATTCGCTAGGGGACGTCTCACCTCGGGTTCCTCGATTGGTTAAGCCTTAAAGCGCTTCTGCGGATACGCAATGGCCAGTAAGGGCAGAGCCAACAGTTGAAAGATCACTGAAAACACGATGAGTCCCGGAATGGATTTTTGGTAGAGCACTCCCATGATCGCGCTGCCAGCAAACCATGCGATCCCAAAGCCAGTATCAAAGATTCCGAATCCAGTGCTCCGTTTCTCAGATGGGAGCACGTGAGACAGGACCGCCTTGAGACAAGAGTCCTGCGCCTCCCTCGTAAGTCATATCTGCAAAGAAATTGACGATGCCAATGATCAGCACGAAGCACAGCGCAAATTTCGCCACGCTTGGGTCGGTCAGGGATTTACGATTGTGTGCCATCTGCCTGCAAACGATCTCAGAAGCAAAAGTTGGGAAGCGCCATCACTCAGTTTGCATTTTTTTGGAGCAGGATTTGAAACACGAGAAAATGCGTAACAAGCAGCGGAGGCACAATTGCCGTGGGAATGTAGAATGCCGCGCCGAGCGTCTCGGGATGGAGGCCGACGTGTGGACCCTGGTAAAACGCAAATAGAAGGTCAGCCGCACCCCACCCATTGAATACCCACACTGCACCTCTCGCCCACTGAACGCGGTGCGAAAGACCGACAGCAGCTATAACCGCAAGGATTCCCGCGACCAGATCACCATAAGCTGCAGGGATGGCAAAGGATGTCGGTAGCGACGGCGCCACCACCCCAACAACCAGGAAGCTCAATCCGATGAAACGAAGGAACATGTGCGGAGTAACTAACGCAACCAGCGCCTGATCCTGCTTTTTCGCCCGAAGCCACGGGCAGAAATACAGCTGGGCTGCCACTGCGGAACTCACCAAGCTCAGAGAGGCACTGATGGCGAATATCGCGCGCGTATTCATCGGTTTTTCCTCCCGATGCGAAGCCCTCAGTTCCGAACCCTCCCTTGCACGCAACTCATGCCGCTTTTTTTTGGTTTGCGCCTTGAGCTGCTCCAGCTTGGAACGTACTGTCTGCGCCCGCTCCCCAAACGTCGTCAGAGGAGTCACTTCGGTTTCCATTCGCGGCCAGACCGGCATACTGGTGATTAGATCGTCGAGTTCCTTCGCGGAGTCAGCTTGCACCAGCAGGACGAGTCCTACGGCGCCGCTCATTGGTCCTCCTCCGATAATTCGGTTTTCGCTCTGCAACTTCTGGCAAAGCTCCAGGGTCGGAAGAATGTATTCCTCGATGAAGGTCGGTCCATCACCGGCAATGGTTGGGCGAGCAGGAGCGTCGAGCGTCATTTGGACCAGATATTGCATTTTCGTTCTTTTTCCTTTCTTCACTGCGCAAATTGGATGCAGATCACCTTAGGATTGGAGAGAATTATCAACCGCAAGAGGTATTCCCGAGTTAACGCTGTTCGGGAGTTGTGAAGCAGATTTGAAGGGGTCATGACGAACCCTCCTTTCGGTGCAACTTGCAAAATCTGATGCTTACGATAGGAAACACCGGCCAAACTCCTAGACGCCGATTCCTTTGAATCGAAGGCAAGCGCGCGTATGCGCCTTCGAATTGTCTAACACAAGCATGCGAAGTGGCTGCTTTCTGTGGATATGGCTAAGCTTGCAAGACAAGTTTTAGCGTCACGGGCAAGATAGGATGCAGTAAGGTCCGCCTACAACCAGCAACAAATCGCTGCCATCAAAGGTGGATGGTATCCGGGCTTCAACCTGGCAGAGGGACGCGGTCCCGAACAGTTCTCCAGGAATTCCAGAAATGCGCCGCTGGAACCATGAAGAAAGGCTAAGTCGTACTTGCAAAGACACCCGCTCCGGCAAACATCTCGCAGCGACCGAGCACCAAGGGTTCGTTGTGAGCAGGCTCAGTGGGGCAAAAAATCTCTTTCGTGAGACGTATCTTGCCGGGGAGGAGATGCGTACTAGCAATTGGAGACCGAAAATCAACAGAATGGTCTGAAAGGAGAACAGTATGAACATTGCTGAAAAGACAGTCTTGACTCAAACTCCCACGATGCGCGGCGAGAAAGTCTACGAGCAAGATCTCGATCTCAAAGGAATTACGGACTATGGCGTGAGCATGGATGCCCTCGTTGCTGGTCGGGAAGCGGTTCCACTGCAGGGAGCCCGATTTGACCTTGCGGTTGATGGACGCAGTAAGGGGCGCCTCGCGGGCCGGGCGCACGGCGCCGACTATCTGCGAGTCCGCGCTGATGGGCGCATGGAACTCGACCTGCATTTGACCATCGAGACCGATGATGGCCGGAGGGTTGCTCTGTCGGGCGACGGCCAGGCGGCACCGCGAAACGGCGAGCCGATACTCGACATATTTGGAAACGTCCGACTCTCCTCCGCCTCCGAAGAATACACCTGGGTCAATGAGCGGCAAATCTGGAGTGTTGGGACCGCGAACCTTGCCACCGGGAAGATTCACATCGAAGCCTTCATGCAGTGAAGGCGGGATAGCCTGGGATTTCTACAGCAACTCTATTAAGCCTTGTCGCCCTGTTGCGTAGCCGTGAATGTCGGCGGAGCAGTCCAATGGTGTACCAGGGCATCTCCCATGACCGACAGCTTCGATAAGGATTTCGGCGTCGATGAATGGCACGGCCACAACGTGTTCTTCCAAGACGGGGACAAAGGTGTTCGGCACATACTTCATCAACAGCCGTGGCGACGAGGCGATGGGAACCGTCTGGAGCCAGTATTGCGAAGAGCTTCGGGAGCCTTCTCTTGACCGGGCGCATAAGCGCCGGCACTGCTAGGAGCACCCACCACTATGAGCTTATGTGACGCGGCTGTCACGACTCGAAAAGCTCAGGGAGACAATGGATTACTCGACATGTTGCGTCGCAACCATCTGAGAACGGAAGACGTCGGTGACGTGTCGAGCTTTCGATGGCGCGCTGACGGAGCATCTCCCCGTGCGATCAACCTTCAATATGCCGTCAGAGGTGCTCGGGAAACCGCGGAAAAGACGCGTTGTGCGCTCTCTTCTGGAGCTAGGATCTTGATCTTGGGTGGTGATTGCACCATCGACTCGGAACGGTTTCGGGAGCGTTGCAAGTTTCTTCGAACGTTGGTCTGGTCTATTTCGATCTTGACGTGGATCTGCATACACCACAAACAACCACAGACGGCGCCCTGGATTGGATGGGAGTCAGGCACATGCTCGGAGTTGACGGCGCCGCGAGAGACCTGAAGGAACTTGGACCCCGCTCGCCTTTGTTGCCTCCGCCGGCGCCCTGTGTCCCGACCACCCTGGAGCCTCCAACGACCGCGCACGGGGTCAACGACCGGGGCGACATCATCGGCCGGTGCTACGACGCGAGCGGCAAGGAGCTCGGCTGGCTCCTTCGTTACGACGGCAGCCTCGCGATCCTCGACGACCCCAGCTTCCTCACGGCCGATGGCTGGGCTATTGACAACAGCCGGGTGGTGGTTGGCGACTATAGCGACGCGGACGGCTTCGTCCATGGCTTCACATGGACCGAGGTCGGCGGCTTCACCACCCTCGACTTCAAAAACAACATGACCGGCCTGCGCGCCATCAACCAGCGCGGCGACATCAGCGGGATCTACTTCGACGGGCTGACTCTCCACGGATTCCTCCGGCTAAAGAACGGGACCGAGGTCACGATCGATCCTCCCGGCTCCGTCGAGACCGACACTGCGGCGGTCAACAACAGTGGGACGATCGCCGGCTTCTACTATGACGCCGACTTCAACGCGCACGGTTACATCGCCACAGCTGCCGGACGACGCGATTGAGTCTCCCGGATTCAGGATGCCGATTGGGGAGTCATCCCTTAAGGGCTGCTTGGTCTTGGGCCAAGAAATCAGTTTTATCGGTTGTGACTGTTCTCTTACGCTTGCAAGCGGAGTCGGAGCGTGCTCCGTCGCCAAATTCAAGAGCCGCTGCACTCCGCGACGTTTTGAGGAACGACAACGGAAAGGCTGAACATACGGCCCGACCAACCTTGCTGGTGCCAAGTTCAGCTTACCAGCGATCTCGGTGGCGATTTTTCGAAAGGACAAATGGGCTTCAGTCACGTTTGATAAGGCCACAACGCAAGGACAACGCCAAGCTCCGGGTGACATTCTAGGACACGTCTTCCCCATCAAATGGAAACCCTTCAACACTGCAGAAGGTAACATCGACACCTGGACGTTTGACAAGAACCAAGCACACGCGACACTGAACGGTAGCAAAACCGCCGAGGTCAAGCTTCAACGATTTCAGGGGATGACGGATGAACCCGCTGTGCTCAAGAATGCTAAGTACTGGGGGACGCCGCGCAAGACAGCTTCGTGATGATGCCGAATGAGCTTGAAAGATACGGAGCAGGCCCGAACGCCTTCGAGTTCAAGGGCACGAATGGATTCATCCTAACCTTCGACATGACAGCGAAGGATGTCTCAACTGATACTGAGAAGCACCCCATTTCATATTCGAATTGCGCCGAACCACTTCGGCGCATTCTTTTTTGTGGGAACGACGGCTCGGGGTTTCTTTGCCATCTACGCAGGATCTCTGCCACTCAATATTTTGCACTTGGGGCCGGCACCCGGCAGAGCCTAAGCAGCCTGCGTGGCTTCCATAGAAAACAAATGGCGTCGCGCCGTGTCGCAAATGGCAAGCACGCCAGGATGCTTCACTTTCCTTTCGACCGAGATAGCATAGAAGCGACTGCGAACATCCTCGGTCTCTCCAATTTTGTGAATGGCATCATGCTTAAGTTGTTTCTCGAAGACCGAAGGAATAGGGAAAACGCCGGTGCCGGCTTGTCCAAAGGCTCGCAGCAAGGCATAGTCCTGAAACTCTCCCGCGATGAGCGGACGCACTCCCTTGGAGTTGAACCAGGCATCGAGGTTTCGGCGGAGCTCCGAGTTCTCGGTCGGCAGCAGGATGGGAGCATGATGGAGGGACTGGGGGAAGCTGTGCTTCACACTCCGCGCCAGTTTGGGAGTGGCGACAAACGTCGTGCCGCATTCACCCAGAAGGTGACTGTAGGCCTTGACCCTTACACTCGGGTTCATCGGTGCATCCGAAAGCACCACGTCGAGCTCGTGGATTGCCAGCTGTGCAATCAGCTCATCGGCGTCGCCTTCCCGGCAGACGATCCGCATGGGTTCGCGAACCCGCAGCGCAGGCTGAATGAGCCAATGCGCAATCATCTTCGGCGGCACGTCAACGACTCCGACGAGCAGTCGCAGCGGACGTCCTGAGGGGCAGTCTTTGACCGCAGTCATGAGTTCTCGTCCCAGGGTGAAGATCTCCTCCCCGTAGCTGAAGACCATCTGCCCTGTCTCGGTGAGCACCAGGCTCCGCCCAGACCGCTGAAACAGTTTTGCCCCAAAGCCCTCTTCCAGGGTGCGGAGTTGTGCGCTGATTGCCGGAGGCGACACGCGCAGCTCTTCACTGGCCTTGCGGATGCTACCTACCCGGGCAACCGTCCAGAAATAGTGTAGGTGGTGATAGTTGAGCCATTCCATGCCGCTGCCCTTAAACAAAATCGAAGAATGAGAAACAAATTATATTCTTTTGTTAACTGGGTCTGAAAGGTAGGGTCATAAGGGGCGAGTCGCAGGGAGGCATGCATCGCAAGGATCGGTAACCCAGTGTTGTGGTTGGGCTTCATTGTGTTTGTACTGGCCATGCTGGCCATCGATCTCGGCCTGTTTCAGCGCCGGGCGCACCGACCCTCGCTCCGGGAAGCGCTGTCTTGGAGCATCGTCTGGATCGGCCTGGCTTTGCTCTTTAACGCAGGCATCTATCATTGGTTCGGCTCGCAGGCTGCTCTGGAGTTTTTCGCCGGGTACACGGTCGAGAAGGCGCTCTCAGTGGACAACCTGTTTGTTTTCCTCGCGGTCTTCCAGTATTTCTCGGTCCCCCGTGCTCTCCAACACCGAGTGCTGTTCTGGGGAATTCTGGGCGCCCTGGTTCTTCGTGGTTTCTTCATTGCCGTGGGCGCGGCGTTGCTCGAGAGCTTTCACTGGACGATTTACGTCCTGGGCGGACTGCTGTTTCTTACTGGTGTCCGACTATTCCTTCACCGGAATAGGCCTTTTGAGATAATGCATAATCCGCTGTTTCGCCTGTTCAGGCGCTTGGTCCCGGTGGCGAAGGATCATTGTGGCTCCCACTTTACGGTTGTCGAGTCGGGGCGAAGACAGGCTACCCCACTGTTGCTCGCGCTGGTCGCGGTCGAAACGGCAGACGTTGTTTTTGCAGTTGATTCGATCCCAGCTATCTTCGCTATTACGCCCGATCCGTACCTGGTGTTTACGTCTAATATATTTGCCATGCTTGGTCTGCGCTCTCTGTATTTCCTGCTGGCCGGCATGATGGAGCGCTTTCAGTACCTCGGCGCAGGGCTGGCCATGGTGTTGGGCTTTGTCGGATTGAAGATGCTCATATCCGGCATCTATGAACTGCCCGTGCTGTGGTCTCTGGTCGTGATTTCCCTGCTCATCGGTGGGTCGATTGTTTTGTCACGGATCCGATCACGCGGTCGGCTGCGCCCACTCAATCCGTCTGTCGCGGGCGTCATCAATCAGTTAAGCAAAACTTAACGATTGCATCTGAATTATGTAAGAGTCTGCCGACAAAGCTTGCATCTGAACACTTATCGAGTCGTTGAACACAAGACGGCGCGAACAGCTGAAAATTTCATTGATGGCTTGCATGCGGAACAGGTGCATGTCAGGCCACCGGAGGATCTCATGCAGATCATAAAAAGAATGAACAGGTCTTCACTTTTAACATCCTCTGTACTGACTGTACTGCTGCTAACCACCATGGTAGCTTCCGCTTTCGCCAACACAGCGGGACAGCAGGAGAGCCAGCGGCAGGTGGCAGAACAACTCTCCGATTTCAAGCGCAACGCGTTTGAAATGCGCCGGGAGGCCGATGCCTTGTCGGTGGTGACTCCGGGCAAACGGTTGCACTGGCAAAGTCATGCCGACAAGTTGAGCAGGCTCAAGGGTCAAGTCAACAACCTGGGGAAGAGCCTTGCAAACCTGGAGGCGCAGAAGCCGAATGCTAAGGAACACCAGGCGATGGCGATCGAGCAGGCACGGCCGCACTTGGTTGCGGTTGCTGATAACCTGACGCGAGCCATCCAGTTGGTAAACGAGGACCGTAACAGCACTCACGGTCCGGAATATGCGGACGCCGTGAACGAAATCTACTCCCATGCAGATGCGTTGCACAACAAGCTGGACACGATCCTTGATCATGACACATCGAGGATGAGGTTGGAGAGCCTAAACCTGTCACCGGCTATCACAGAAGGTCCTTAATAGCTGACCGGTTGCTTTGCTCTCCGAAGGCACGCCGTGCGAGCCATAGTGAAACTGGCGGAGCTGTCTTTCCGAGGTTCGGCGGCGTGCTCCTCGATCCTGGCTTCATTTGCCGAACCGCATTGCGGTTCCGAGGATTACTCAAATGCAAGACTTTCCGCTGAAAAGAATTCTGATTCTCGACAATGACGAAGACGTTCTTGTTGCGCTGGAGCGGGTTCTCGAAAACGAAAATTACGCGACTGTGACCGCCGTCAGTCATCGGGAGGCGTGGCGCATGCTGTCCGAAGGCACGTTCGACCTGCTCGTGCTCGACGACCACCTGTCAGACAAGAACGCTATCGAAGTTTTGAGTGAACTTCGCAGTTCGGGAATGACGCCAATGGTTGTCGTCACCTATCACCGGGACCCACCCGCGCACCAGAGAGCGCAACTGCGTTCCTTGGGGGCGTCGGCCTTGGTTAACAAGCGTGCGCACGCGGCACTGGTGGAGATCGTCAATTACTTGCTCGAGCAATACGGCAAGGGGCACCATGAATTCGACACCATGACTTGAAAAGAGGAAGGTTATCGCCCTGGTCGCTGCGCTTCCGGGAGTAGGCTTTGTTTGGAGAACGCGGGACGGGACCCGGATACGCACGATAGGTGCAACGAGAAGCTTCATGGAAAAGATACGTGAGGTTGTCGGGATAGCTTTTCTCACGATCGGGTTGATTGGGTTTGCTGTCCCGATCCTCCCCGGCATTCCGTTTTTGCTGGCAGCGGTAGCCGTGCTTGGACCGAGTCACCCGAGACTGCGGCCTTGGCTGAACCGGATCGGGGGAATCCCGTTCCGGAAGAAAGGGTGAGTTAAGGAGTTTCGCGATTCCGACAACTTCCCACCAACGATGAAGGACAGGTTGTGGGCATTGGTTCAAAGATCAGCTTCGAGCTGACGCTCCAGCTTGGGCGAAGGTATCCTGGTGTTGGCACGTTTCAATCCGGTCCTGGTGGTGTCTTGATGTCATTCCGAGACGAACAAACAAGACGTGGTCGTCATGACAGTTCGGGTCTACCATCGCGAGCATACGTTCAGCGGCAGCATCGTGATGGACGCAAGTGAGGTCTTTGACCAGTACGAGCAGGAATTGTTCACGTCGGTAGTAGCTACTGCCGAAAAGGAAGGCAAGTCAGTTTCCCTGCTGGTTGTACCTGCGACCAATGTTTTCGATGCAATCGTCGGTACGGCACAGCGCCTCGGTTCGGTCAAGATTGTATGTGGTCTTTCGAATAAACTTACAGCCGATGAGCAGGCTAAGCTCACGGGAGACGCTTGGGAGCGTCTCTCCGAGCCACGTCCCCGATTGAATGAAGAGCATAGGGCATCAGCAATAAAATCCCCCGTCTACAAGATCACCGCAAGAGTTCCAAGGCTGACGGGGTTTTGTGACCGATGCTATAAGTTCTTTCGTTGTTAGAAAACAGCCATCTGATAAAATTCCATGTTACTTCACAGGAGCGTGAACCATTGACACTAGACCAAATGGTCCGACAATTGGAAGTAGAAAAGAAAGTCCTACAAGCACAGCTTCAGAAAATCACCACTGCGTTGTCAGCCATTGAAGGCACTTCAAACCATGGCGTCGGAGGCCGCAAACGTCAACTATCTGCATCGGCCAGAGCACGGATTGCAGCCGCTCAACGCGCTCGATGGGCGAAGGCCAAGGGACGGAAGGTTGTTTCAATCACGGATCACAAACGCAAGATGTCAGCTTCGGCGCGTAGAAGAATTGCTGCAGCGCAAAGAGCGAGATGGGCCAAATGGCGAAAGGCACAAAAGACGGGCTAAGCTGGCAGGCTGATCGCCAGCCCTGCCGACACCAACTCAAACGTCCGCCAGACCTTGTGTCAGACACTGAGGGCGTTTCCTACCTGCTGTTCGAGTGCCTTCTTTGCGGTTGCAGGATTGGTATGAGACTTGATTCTCGGGGCGAGATTGATGGTGAGTTCATCATCCCGTCTCAGCGGAAGTGCGCATAGGGGTGCTCGGATAATTGCTGATCCGGCTTCGACGTAGGAGCTTGTGGTGTGCCGAGAAGATCGACGTACAATGGAGCCGCTTTTGAGGTCAAAAAAGGAAAGTCCAGGTTATGGGTGTTACGGCGTTCGCCTCCGTTGTCTTGGCAGCCGCGTTGGCCTTCGGAGCGAGCGCGCAGCAGTCTGATACCTCCACGGCTCCCTCCCACGTATGGAATGACAATTCTCTAATCACCATTCAGAAACACGGTGGAGACCCTGCTCGTTCAGGCGATGTGAAGATCGAGTTTTATGGGCACGATGCCTTCAAGATTACATCGCCGGCAGGTCTGACGGTTCTGACCGATCCCTGGCGGAATGATCCAACCGGACTCTACCCGAAGTGGTTCCTGACCGACTTTCCGTCCATTCGGGTGGATATCGTTCTTTCGACTCACCCCCATTTCGATCACGATGCTGTCGAGCGGCCAAACGGACTAGTGGTGCTCGAGCGTCTGGTTGGGCAGTTTAGGCTCGGCGATATTGAAATCGTGGGCCTTGCTGACAAGCACAAATGTGATCCGACGTCTGACCACGGCACTTCGACAGATTCACGCGTGGAGACTTGCCCGCCAAATAACGTAATCGCTTTCGATAACGCGATTCAGATCATTAAGACGGGGGGATTGCGCATCGGCATCTGGGGTGACAATCGCGCTGTACCCGATTCCTCTCTCGATCATTATCTGCTCAATATTGACCTGCTCATTCTGCCCATCGAGACAGTACTCAATCGCGATGAGGTGGATGCTATTTTGCGGAAATACGACCCCAAGGCCATAATTCCAGCCCACTATTTTCTCAAGGGTTTGACGACCGACGTGTCCGGTCTGGAATCGGCCGATGGATGGGTGCACGACCAAGCGAAGGTTCATCCTGCGGATGTTTTTCGCCTCGATAGCACAGAGTTGAAACTCAGTGCAGTTAGCCTGAAGGGAGCGCATCACAGGGTCTATTACTTCGGCAACCACTTTGAGAAGAGATAGCGTCTCTGAATAGCGTTCCTCGTATGGAATCGCAGATTAGCGCGAAAATCCTGCAAGCCTTTCTTTGAGAACGGGCGCTGCATCGACAACTGGACCACCGGTGAAGACGGGAGAGGAATCGGCCCAGTACGTTTGCTTTCCATAGAGCACGGCCAAGTCCCAAAGTATGCCGCGGCTCTGGCAGCAACTAGGCTCCGACGAGAGTCGGCGGCGCAATTCTCCCGCGACAAGATGATCGACGTCCCAATACTGAACAACTCGCGTGTCTGAGATTCGGGATTGAACCATCCCCCTGGGTCGCGACCAATCTGTCGGCAGCATCGGCTCCCAAACTACAAGAACACGGACCGTCAGCGAATGCGACTGCTCCAGCAATTTTTCGATTGCGGACGCCCCCCGCAAGCAGGTCGGTCAGGTCGGCGATAGCAGCAAGACCAACCGGGCTTCATCTCGTGCGCCATCGAAATCGTTCTTAAAATGGTCGAGGTTGGCTCGGGTCAGAGATGTGAGTGGCGGCTGACCAGGCGGCGTCCCTTTCGACAACCAGAAATACCAAACAATTAAGAACGCACCGATGATCCCGACCATCCAAAGCGCATACTTGATACTCCGTAGTCGCATGGCTCATCCAGCAAGCAAGGTGGCTATCAGTTGTGGGAAAAGGATGACGAGGAGGACGATTACGGCAGCACTCCAAAACAGGGCGATGCTCAACGGGCTACGCTTATGGCATCGATTGCGACGAAAGTACAACTGAACAAAACCGATAGCCAGCAGCACGCCTGTACCCGCGAGCAACCAAGGACGTGCTAATTGCAACTTGATGCTCGCCCCCGCCAATCCTAGTGCTCCCAGGAAGGCGAAAGGTAGGCAGCAAGCCAGAGTGGATAGCGAAGTTATCACCGCTGCCACAGGTGTAACTCGTTCTGCCACTCGCATGATAATTGTCACTCTCTCCGCCGGGCGTTTGAAATCGCGATCAGCAACAAATCTTCTGATGGGATACCGCTGCGGTCTGCATACAGGCGACACGCAAGGCCGGGAGTAACGGTCCCTTGCTGTTCGAGATCCTCGCCGTCAATGCGAATCGTCGGCGAGCCTGGGAGCAGCAGGGCTTTGGCCTGTGCTTCGGTTCTGACGGGTAGGCTGCGAATCTCTGCCTCCAAAGACTGGGACTCTAACACCGCTTGTAGTCGTTCCACGGCGAGTTCGTAATTCGGGCAGCCGGGAACGTACAGAACCTCGATCCTCACCGATTCACTCCTGAAACCTCTTCCAACACAGGGCATGGACAGGCTGCGTGCCGCCGCCGATGACTTAATTCACGACTGCACTTGCGGAAATCCGCTTCAAGCTCCCTCTCCAGTTGCCCTAGCTCGCACATCTTTGCACGCACGTCAGACAGTTTCGCCGTTAACAACTCTCTCACTGTTTCGCAGGCTTCCACTTTTCGCTCTCGCAACTGGATCAGTTCACCGACCTCGCGCAGGGAGAAACCGAGTCCTTGCATTTGCTGGATGAAGTGAAGACGCTCGACACTGCCTTCTCCATACAGGCGGAAGCGACCCGCGCTGCCTACCGCCCTCGGCAGCAGCTTGCACTTCTCATAGAACCGGATCGTGTCTGTGGTGAGCGATGTGCGCTTCGCGATCTCGCCAATCTGCATCATGGTTACGGCTTGATGGTTTATCGCCATACCGAGATCATACAATCTGGAGTGCAGTCCAGACTCAAGGGCAGGGAAGAGATCAAACCCCCGATTCGCCGCATGCATACAGGTGATTGCGCAACAATGGGATCGTTCGAGGTCACGCTGGCTGGCCAGAGTAAACTTGCGTGCGAATCAAAGTTTAGAGTACGCGCATTCTTATGGTGGTTCTGATTGTATTGCTGGTTTCGTGGGCAGCTCTTCGGGGCATCGGAGCGGCTGGTGTGCACGCTCTCGGCTCGTGGCAGGATTCGGCCCGTTATGCCTTGTTCGTGATGTTCATCTTCACAGCCACCGCGCATTTCAACAAGATGAAGCATGACCTGGCGCAAATGATTCCCGCATACTTCCCCCGCTGCTAGTCTACATCACAGGCGTTTTGGAACTCCTAGGTGCAGCAGGACCAATTCTTCCCCAATTTCGCAAACTTGCAGGCGTTTGCCTGACCACACTTCCCGTCGGGATGTTTATCGCCAATGTGAATGCGGCACGGAAGGGGGTCACACTGCGAAACAAGCCCCAACGCCGCTTTGGTTGCGGACTCTCTGACAGTCCATCATAAAGTCTGCGGCCTGACGGCCCGGAGACGTTATTGTAGTCGGGGGAAAACAAAACGAAGCAATCGCAGGCCTCGGATGCCCAGCGTTTGCCTGTACCCCGGATCAGTTTCCGTCGATGATGGCTTCTGCACTCACTGGAAAAGATTTCCAGAACTGGGCTGCTGAAGAGGACGTCTTCTCGTTCGCGGATCTTAGCCAGAAACGGGTTTGGGACGAGCATAAGAAATGGCGGGAGCGATAAGCCTAACGCTGAGTTTGCGGGCAGCGCCGAGAGCGACACCATAACTATGGGCATCTGCTCAGTTCCGTGTAGAGAACTTGCTCCAGTGGTTGCACTTGAGGTTACGTGCTGCGCGGAGGGCACATCCGGCCCAAAGACTGGTGGGAAAACTCCGCATATGGCCGTCGGGATCGCTAACGATGCACAAATAGCCAGCCTAGGGTTGTGAAAAACGGGACCGAACTTCAGAAGCCCCGCCTTCTTAGCCTCGGCCGCTATAGCGTCTACCTCTTCGCGGGAAGAGACGGCGAACCCGAGATGGCTGGAAACCGTCGTTGGCGGACACTAGTCTACAAGTTAGCGCCCCTGACACTAAGGAACCTCCGTCAACTGAGATACCCGTTAACATGTTTTGACCGCTAGTCACTGAGCGCTATGGGGGATATTTCGTCAACTAACGGAATAGTCTCGAGACAATCCGGCCTTTTTTGTTAACTTTGAACCATTCGCCGCCGATCATCGTCCAGTGGTCGCAGCCACCGGGCACCGAATCTGCGTCAACCATTTTCCAGTCCGACATCACGCACATCTTGCGACATTTGTTGCACACTTCCGCGTTACCGTGGTGAAAGGGTGAGGCCCAGTCGTATGCGGGCTTGATGACTAGGCTCCCCTGTCTATTTGCAAAACCGTACTTGTCATCGACAACGGTCCGTACAAGCCCCTCCGAGAAATCGTCGGCGTCATTTTCGACGCTTGGGACACCCGTAATGAGCACTGCTCCCTTTCGATCCACATACATCCAAGCTTTAGGTGGCACTTCCGACCACACCGGCGCGAGTCCCCTGGAGTCGAAGTGCAATTCCTTCACATACTGCGGTGCAATGATGAGTTTTCCATTCGGCGCTTCTTGAATGCAGTCTGGAACGACATCGCGATCACGGTCCACAAGGCAGGGCAGGCCACCATTTGGAGTCGGGCCACCACCTGGGATTGTGGATTTGCTTCCGGTGGTCTGCGCAGAGCACACGGTTGCGAGTAGCAGAAGGGGAGGTGAACTTCCTATGTATCATGGCTGTTCTCTGAAGTGCTTTGCCTGGAACTCCGGGATTATCACACGGAACGATGCCTCAACTGGCTCTGACAATGTCGGCGGTGTCAAGTTCTTTTTGTGTGCACTGCCCCGTGCACTCCGAAGAGGGCGCCATTTCGCTCTAGTTGAATAAGTGCCATTTGCAATCAAGGCTCGCTTCCTTCATTGCGCAGAAAGCCGTGTAATTGGCGGAGTCAAGGTAGCACTTCTCGTTGCTGTGGTTTTCGTTTCCAGCGCTGCCACAGGAGCCCGACAAGAGGAACCAACAGAGTAGTAATGAGCCACTGCCAGTTGGCAGACACAAATCGCTTGGTCTGGTACATGCGGTCCATCTGGACGTTGATGCTCCTCACATAGAGAGGCTCGAACTCCGTCTCCTCCGAGTCTTTGGGCATCTTAAAACGAGTTCCAACGCTTAAGTACAGTGTCTGCTGGCCCGATTCCAATGGCATCACGCTCCAAGCCCAAGTAGCATACCCATTGCCCGCGAGAGACTGTCTGTCTGGCGTCAAGGGAGCAATCTGGAGCATATTGCCGTTGCTCGTGTTATGAAGCTGCACGATCATATATGGGACTACCTTTAGGTCGGCTACGTTAACGGTCGAGCGCAAGTTGCGCTTGATCATGCTCAACATTTGCGAATTCACGTTTTTTGTAATTCGAACCTGTACTCTTTCCTCCTGTCCCTGCCGCATTTTCGAAGGTACGTAGTATGCGATCCCACCTTTTTGAAAAGAACGCAGTGCAAGAAATAAAGCACCGATCTGTGCTTCCGGGCCGTCAGAGTGGTTGGTCCCCCAGCGAAGTAGGTCAGGACCATATGGGTTCACAACACCGTAAAGAGCTTTGAGTTCCTTCAATGAACGAACAGGCGGCTTCTGGAAAGGAGGGGGCGGTTCACGGCTGGAAGACATCGAATTACTTCTGAGATGTTCGATCGTACGGTGCGCATAGATGCGGACGGTAATTATAAAGAACGTCCCTGCAATCCCAAGGATGACGCACAGATGAACCCAAAATGTTTTTGACAAAGACACCATGGCGGGGTGGCATTGTAGCGCGGAAAAATGGATTGTCATCGGTGCCGAGCGTACAATCTTTCTATGTCCATTCGTACATTGGGCAGGATCGGTTACCTCGGATCGCACCTCAGCGCATGGCTCACCGATTGGAATGGAGTTTCAAGCCGTCCAGTCGACAACGGCGCGAGATAATTCGATCCGTGCGACTGGACGCCATGCGCAAACGCGTCAAGGCCTTGCAGGCTAAGATCGAGCGGCTTCGTGCTGCGAATCGGGAATATCTCAGCCATCGTCTGCACACCACAGCGGAGAATCTTGCGCACAGACAGCGCGAGCTCCGATTGGAGCAGATTCTGAACGAGCTCTCCCAACACACGAGGAACAAGATCAATGCCGGCATTCATCTGACCGACGTCAGGAGGACAACTTGTCCCGCAGACGCTTGTTCGGGTTCTTGCCCGATTGGTTAAATTTTCTTCTTCACTTTTCAGCGATGGTTGCATTACTTCTACTCCCCTTGCATCCCACCTTTGCTCAAAACAAGAATCCATACTCGACAAGCAAGACAGCGACGAAAGCAGGTGAATTTGAGTTCCGTATAAACTGCGCTTTATGCCATGGACTCGGCGCTCACGGTGGTGGCCGCGGTCCCGACCTTACCCAAGCACATAAGCGTCACGGAGACTTGGACGCCGACCTGTTTCGAAATATTAGCCAGGGAATCCCGGGGACCGCTATGCCGGCAAATGGAACTAATGGGCAAGGCGTGGGTATGACTGACGAGGAGATTTGGCAAATCATCACCTATCTCCGAAGTGTTCAGGTCAGGGCACCCTCGAAAAACTTTGGCAACGCCGCAAATGGGAAAAAGCTCTTCTATGGAGACGCTAACTGCTCTTTGTGTCATATGGTCAATGGAAAAGGAGGACGAACTGGCCCTGACCTGACGTCCGTAGGCATCTCGAGAACAGTGGGGTCGTTGGTGGAATCTGTGCGCAATCCCAGCCAACGACTTGCCTGGGGTCTGACGGAGCCTACGAAGGAATTTGCCCAACGCTACGAGACCGTGATCGTGGTGACACCGGACGGCAAAGAGATAAAGGGTGTCACTCTGAACGAGGACAGCTTCAGCCTGCAAATGATGGACACTGCGGACAACATTCACCTGTTCGACAAGGACAAACTCCGAGCCATCAGGAAAGATAGTAAATCTCTGATGCCTGTGTATCCGCCCGCTACTTTGGCTGATAAGGACCTGAACGACATCATTGCCTACCTGCTGGACGTAGCCAAGAAATGAGGGCAATCGACGTGATGAAGAAAGTGCATAGCCTCGCAGTTGCTATTTGTTTCTCGAGCTCAATTTTTATGGCGACCAATGCGTGTGGTCAGGTCACGTTCGAGCGGCTGCTCAACTCCTCGAAAGAACCGAAGAACTGGCTCACGTACTCGGGCGACTATGGCGGACATCGTTTCAGCGCGTTAAGCGAGGTTGATACATCGAATGCACGATCGCTTGTCGTGAAGTGGGTTTACCAAACGGGCGCTACCGGCAAGTTCGAAACCACGCCGCTTGTTGTGGATGGCATCCTTTACGCGACCGGACAGGATGATCGTGCTTTTGCTCTTGATGCTCGCACCGGTCGTCCACTGTGGATGTATCAACGTCAATTGCCACCTGACATTAGACCATGCTGCGGTCGCGTGAATCGCGGGCTTGCCATTCTGGGCGACAAAGTTTTCCTGGGCTCGCTCGATGCCCACGTTATATCCCTCGACTCAAGGACCGGAAATCTTGTCTGGGATGCTTCCGCCGTCGACTACACCAAAGGGTATAGCTTTACGCTCGCACCGTTGGTTGTGAAGAACCTCGTGATTCTCGGTGTGTCTGGCGGTGAGTACGGAATTCGCGGCTTCATTGACGCCTACGACGCCGACACCGGTCAGCGAAAATGGCGCTTCTACACCGTTCCTGGGCCTGGCGAGCCCGGGCATGAAACATGGGAGGGCGCCTCATGGAAGATTGGCGGCGCACCCGCATGGATGACTGGCGTCTACGATCCAGCAACCAACCAACTCTTCTGGCCGACGGGCAATCCTTCTCCATCCAATCGCGGCGAGGGCCGAGCGGGGGACAATCTTTATAGCAACAGTGTGTTGGCCCTCAACGCAGATACTGGAAAATTGAACTGGTATTTTCAGTTCACTAAGCATGACGAGCATGATTGGGATGCGACGCAGGTGCCAATCCTGATTGACTCTGGCGGAAAGCACCTGATCGCCCAGGCGAACCGAAACGGATTCTTCTATGTTTTGGACCGAACCACGGGCAAATTGCTCTCCGCCAACCCGTACGGCAAAATTACATGGAGCAATAGTAAGGACAGCGAGGGCCGTCCCGTCCCGAACAAAGAGAGTTCGCCGACTCGGACGGGACGGACGGTGTGCCCGGGTGCACTGGGCACCACAAATTGGATGTCGCCAAGCTTCAACGCACAAACCGGCCTGTTCTACGTGAGCGCGCGAGAGCAATGCGACATCTTTAGCACAGCGCCACAGCCTTACGAAGCCGGTCATGCTTATTACGGCAGTGCATATTTCCCGTCTGACGAAGCGGAGCCTTACTGGGGAGCCCTGCGCGCGATCGATCCGGGGAACGGATCAGTAAAGTGGGAATTCCGTCATCCCTCACCGACTTGGTCGGGTGTTTTGTCCACCGCTGGCGGATTAGTATTTACCGGCGATGCGGAAGGGAACTTCATCGCTCTGGACGCGGCCACTGGCCATGCTCTATGGCATTTTCAAATGGGTGGGGCAGTATACGCGTCTCCGATGGCATTTGAGGTGGGTGGGAAGGAATACATCGCGATTGCAGCAGGTAGTTCATTGTATGCGTTTGGTCTGCCGTAGAGATTCGCGGAACAAATTCAACCAAACGATCCGAAATCAGATTCTGACTCGAATCGAAAAGGCATTTCTGAATGAAGACCGGAGGGGCGCCAGGACAGTCAGCTCAATCGCTCTCTGGCGCGGGGACGTTCTTCCGGTGGTTTGCAGAGAGCCGTTAAGCCTCTGTCCTTGCCTGCTGGAACGCCTGACGTGGTTCTTCGCTGTCCAGACGACGTGCTTTCTTTGCTCTCGCTAACCGTCTCACAAGTCAGGCGCAGTGAACTCGATACTCGAGTCGCGCAAGTTGTCGGGTTTCTGGCGAACGTGGCAAGAGCCACCATGCGACCGGAACAATTCATCAGCCACAATTTTGCCCACGTGGCAGTTTTCGCAATATTGTCCGCCGATCTCTTTGTCTGCTACAGCAGTCACCACCATTTGCCTGATCGTCGTGGGCAGTGCGCGCAGGCCCGCTATGTAAGTGGGCGACACAACAAAGGCTCGTTCGCCGAATCGGTCTGTTCCTACTTCCCGTTCTTTTATGAGTTTCTGGTTGATCCGACAAGCGCAAGAACTCTCCCGACGCGTGAATCAATTGCACGGTTCGGGGGCTGACCGGCCCCCCAACCCCCATTAACAGAATCGAGCCTTTCCGGAATTGGGCACACGATTCGGATACAGGGGCCGGCTCGCGTCAAGCAACCATTGCCCAGTCTTCAATCTTTAATCTGGGGACCCGCCCAAACTCCCGCATATTGTGCGTCACCAGTGCCAATCCCAAGCTCCGAGCATGCGCTGCAATGAACAGATCATTGCCTCCGATCATCGTTTCCGATTTCTTAAGGTGGGCGCGAATCTGCCCATAATGTGAAGATGCTTTGTCGGGGAAGGCTGGCGAAGGTGAGGTCGTCTGCCGGCGCGAACTCCAACCAGGCAACACTGGCCACGAAAGGAGTAGACCCCGATCATCTGACGAATCCTGGAAGCACTCTGGGAACCGTCACCTATATGTCTCCCGAGCAGGGCCAAGCGGATCTTTACCTTCTTAGCCGTCCGTAGCCGCTTTGGGGTTTTAGCGATCGGCACGTAGCAGTCTTTCTGCCATTTGACGCGCAGGACATCACAACTGCTGAAATAAGATGAGATGAGAAGGCCGGTCTCCTTTTTCTCTGTGCCTCGAGCACGTGGATACCTGGGAGCGTACAGCATCCCGTCGGAGACCGGCGTTCTCATCTCATCTGATTACATCACCGATCGGCTTACAATCTCTGCCCAGACGATTATCCTCAACACCATCAGGGAGAGCCGAATCTATGAAAAGCGTACTAGACCATCCACTTGCTGTTTTCGCATTCTCTATGCTCGCGATGTGGTGTTCGACGCAAATTGGGATTTCGTTTCGACGCAGAGCGCTTCCGTTGCAGGAGGGTGAGCAGCACGATTTTGACCTTGTCATACCCGCCACCCTGACACTGCTAGGGCTAATTATTGGCTTCAGCTTTTCGATGGCCAGCGGCCGCTACGATCAGCGCAAAAACTACGAGGAGGCAGAGGCCAATGCGATCGGTACGGAGTACGTCCGCGCTGATTTGCTTCCCGAT
>Ga0126373_10000754_pt1 | contig 21834 bp, 17 predicted proteins | sample PanSoiMetPlot_11_FD_92545 | JGI IMG/M metagenome (GOLD analysis project Ga0126373, IMG submission 92545) | Tropical forest soil microbial communities from Panama - MetaG Plot_11 | ecosystem: Environmental > Terrestrial > Soil > Tropical forest > Bulk soil | place: Panama | collected 2016-02-17 | reverse complement strand
CGCCGATGCCGATGACGATGCCGCCCAGGGCCGGCCACCACATCCAGTGGATGGGGAGCTTGCGGAACAGATCCTCGCAGGCGTACACGGACACGGTGAGCAGGGCCGAAAACATGGCGGCCAAGAGGCCGCAAGCGACGGCCGAGAGGAGGCCGAGGTCGTGGACGCTGAGCCCCGCGGGCACCGGGAAGAGGGCCCCGTCGCCCAGGAGATAGGGCCGGAGCGCGGCCGCCACAGATGAGGCCAGGGCCACCGGGATGAGGCTGCGCGGTTTAAGTTCGAACAGCAGCAGTTCCACCGAGAGCAGCACGGCGGCGATGGGGGTGTTGAAGGTGGCGGCCATGCCCGCGGCGGCACCGGCCACCAGCAGCGTGCGCCGCTCGTTGGCCGTCAAGGTGAACAGCATGGCGATGATGGAGCCCACGGCGCCGCCGGTCATGATGATGGGCCCTTCCGCGCCGAAGGGTCCGCCGGAGCCGATGACGATGGAGGAGGAGAGCGGCTTCAGCACCGCGATCTTGGGCTGCATGATGCTCTTGCCGTAGAGGATCGCCTCCAGGGCTTCCGGGATGCCGTGGCCGCGGATGCGCTCCGAGCCGAAGCGTGCCATGAAGCCGACGATCAATCCCCCGACCACGGGAGCGAACAGCGCCCAGGTGCCGAGATGGGCGTCCGCCGGCGAACTGAAGCTCCAGTCGAAGCGCTGGTAATAGAAGAGGTTGGTGAACAGGCCGATGAGGTGGAACAGCACCCAGGCCGTCACCGCTGCCAGCCCGCCGATGACGACGGCGATGCAGGAGATGGCGAGCAGCCGGGGTTGGTCGGCGAAGTCCCTTTTGGTCTTTTCGTTCATGGTGTAGCCGGAGAGCTTGAAGCCGCGAAACAGGCCGCGTAGGATATATCGCATTACGATATAAATCAACGGGCGCAATATGACGGCAAATGGGCAGGCCCAATTCAAAGTCAGCGAGGACGACTACCAGACCTTGGCGGAGTTCCGCGCGGCGCTGCGCCGCTTCCTGCGCAGCAGTGAAGGCATCGCCCACGGCCACGGGCTGACCCCGCAACGCCACCAGGCGCTGCTCGCCATCCGCGGCTTCCCCGGCGAGTCCGATCCCACGGTGGGCGAGCTCGCTGTCAGGCTGCAGGTGAACCACAACAGCGCGGTGGGTCTCGTGACGCGGCTGGAGGAATTGGACTTGGTGCGCCGCTACCGCAACGGAGGAGACCGGCGCCGGGTGCAGGTGGCGCTCACCTCCAAGGGACAGGCGCTGCTGGACCGGCTCACGGAGGCCCACCGCATCGAGTTGCGCCACATCGGACCGGAGATCAACCGCTTGCTGGCGGAGCTGACGCGCTGAATCGGGCTTTGGGGTATGCTTGAGCCGGCATGTCCAAGCTGGATATCGCAACAGGATTCGGCGACGGCGCCCCGAGCGGCGTAACGCCGGCCCCTACCCGCGGTGCGGGATTTTGAAACCCACCGACGTTTCCCATCCCGAATATTTCCACCGCGTGGTGGATTGCCAGTGGGGCTGTCCCGCCCACACGGACGTGCCCCAGTACATCCGGCTCATCGCCCAGGGGCGTTACACCGACGCTTACCTGCTCAACCGCGAGTCCAATGTTTTCCCCGGCATCCTCGGGCGCGTCTGCGACCGCCCCTGCGAGCCCGCCTGCCGGCGTGGCCGGGTGGACGAGAAGCCGGTGGCCATCTGCCGCCTGAAGCGCGTGGCCGCGGACCTCTCGGACGACGTGCGCAAGTTCCTGCCCCAGGCGCCGAAGCAGAAGAACGGCAAGCGCATTGCCTGCGTGGGGGCGGGTTCCGCCTCGCTCACGGTGGCGAACGACCTGATTCCGCTGGGCTACGAGATCGTGATGTTCGAGAAGCAGCACGAGCCGGGCGGGCTGATGCGCACCAACATCCCGGCCTTCCGCCTGCCGCCGGCAGTGCTCTCGGACGAGATCGCCCAGATCGTGGAGCGGGGCGTGGACCTGCGCCTCAACACGCCCATCGAGAGCATGAAGAAGCTCCTGGCGGAAGGCTTCGACGCCGTGTTCGTGGGCAGCGGCGCGCCCCGGGGCAAGAACCTGGACGTGCCGGGCCGGTACGATGACCAGGCCCACGTGCACATCGGCATCGACTGGCTGGAGTCCGTGGCCTTCGACCACATCGACAAGATCGGCGGGAAGGTGATCATCGTGGGCGCCGGCAACACCGCCATGGATTGCTGCCGCACGGCCCTGCGCCTGGGCGCCAAGGACGTGAAGGTGATGGCCCGCAAGCCCCTCTCCATGCTGAAGGCTTCCGACTGGGAGCTGGAAGAGGCCATGGAAGAGGACGTGGACATCATCGAGTGCTACTCGCCCAAGGACTTCGTCCTGGAGGGCGGCAAGTTCAAGGGCATGCACTTCGAGGTGCTGGAGTACTACGAGGAAGGCGGGAAGCTCAAGTCCAGGGTGAAGGAGGAGAAATTCCTGCCGGCGGACGACGTGATCCTCGCCATCGGCCAGGAGAACGCCTTCCCCTGGATCGAGGACGACGCCGGCATCGAGTTGGACAAGTGGCACGTGCCGGTGGTGGACAAGAAGACCTTCCAGTCCACCCGCGCCGGCGTGTTCTTCGGCGGCGACGCGGCCTTCGGCCCCGCCAATATCATCTGGGCGGTTGAGCACGGCCACCAGGCGGCCATCTCCATCCACAAGCACTGCCAGGGCCTCGACATGCGGGAGCGGCCCGCGGATGGCATGACGCTCACGAGCACCAAGATGGGCATCCACGAGTGGAGCTACAGCAACGCCTTCGACGGGGCGGCGCGGCGCCTCGTGCCCCACGTGAGCCTCAAGGAGCGCTTCAAGAAGATCAATATCGAGGTGGAACTGGGCTTCGGGCCGGAGGAGACCCAGGTGGAGGTGGAACGCTGCCTCAACTGCGACATCCAGACGGTGTTCTTCGCGCCGAAGTGCATCGAGTGCGACGCATGCATCGACGTCTGCCCGACCAACTGCCTCACCATTACCCAGAACGGCGAGGAGGCGGACTTGAGGAAGCGGCTCAAGGCTCCGGCCGAGAACCTGCAGCAGCCCCTCTACGTCTCGGAGCCCCTGAAACAGACGGGCAGGGTGATGGTGAAGGACGAGGACCACTGCGTGCACTGCGGCCTCTGCGCCGAGCGCTGTCCCACGGCCGCCTGGGACATGCAGAAATCCACGCTGAAAGTGGCCTACGCCGGCGACGAAGAAGCCCCGGCTGCGCCTTTGAAGAAGCGGGCTGCGCCATGACCTTACGGGGACTCCGCAAAGTGGAGCGCAGCCGCGCCAGGGATGGCGCATATGGAATGACACCATGACCAGCCGGGTCAACGATTTCGTGGTGAAGATCGCCAACGTGAACGGCACGGGCTCGGCCAGCGCCAACGGCCTGCTCATGAAGGCCATCTTCCGCATGGGCATACCGGTGGTGGGCAAGAACTTCTTCCCCTCCAACATCCAGGGCCTGCCCACCTGGTTCGAGATCCGGGTGAGCAAGGAGGGCTATCTCTCCCGTTCCGGGAAGGTGGACCTGATGGTCGCCATGAACGCCCAGACCTACGCCAAGGACCTGGCGGAGGTGGCCCCCGGGGGCTACCTCCTATATGACTCCACCTGGCCCCGGGACAAGCAGCTCGCCCGGGAGGACGTGACGCTCCTGGGGGTACCGCTGGCGGAACTGGTGAACAAGGAATTCGAGAACATCCGCGCCCGCATCCTCATGAAGAACGTGTGCTACCTGGGGGTGCTGGCGGCGCTGCTGGACATCGACATGCAGGTCATCGAGGAACTCCTGAAGGAGACCTTCGCGGACAAGCAGAAGCTCGTGGCCGGGAACCTGAAGGCCATCGAGCTTGGCTACTACTACGCCAAAGAGCACTTCCAGTGCCCGCTGCCACTGCGACTGGAGAAGATGGACGCCACCAAGGGGCACATCATGGTGGACGGCAACACCATGGCGGGCCTGGGCTGCGTCTATGCCGGCGCCACAGTGGGTGCCTGGTATCCCATCACGCCGTCCACTTCGTTGATGGATGCCTTCAAGGAATTCTGCGAGGAACTCCGGGTGGATCCGGAGACCGGCAAGAACAAGTACTGCATCGTGCAGGCGGAAGACGAGCTCGCCGCCATCGGCATCGTGCTCGGCGCCGCCTGGAACGGGGCCCGGGCCTTCACGCCCACGAGCGGCCCCGGCATCTCCCTCATGAACGAGTTCATCGGCTTCGGCTACTACGCCGAGATCCCGGCGGTGATCTTCGATGTGCAGCGGGTGGGGCCCTCCACCGGCATGCCGACCCGCACCCAGCAGGCGGACCTGATGCTCGCGGCCTACGCCTCCCATGGCGATACCCGCCACGTGCTGCTGTTCCCGGCGGACCCGGCGGAATGCTTCGAGCTGGCCGTCAAGGCCTTCGACCTCGCCGAGCGCCTGCAGACGCCGGTGCTGGTGCTCTCGGACCTGGATATCGGCATGAACGACTGGATGGTGCCGAAGCTGAAGTGGGACGAGCGCTACCAGCCGGACCGGGGCAAGGTCTACACCCGGGAGCAATTGAAAGAGATGCAGGTGTTCCACCGCTACACGGACGCGGACGGGGACGGCATCCCCTATCGCACCCTACCCGGCGTGCACCCCAAGGGTGCCTATTTCGTGCGCGGCTCGGGCCACAACCGCCGCGGCGGCTATACCGAGGACGCGGCGGAATACCAGGACGTGCTGGACCGGTTGACGACCAAATACCATACCGCCAAGACCCTGGTGCCTCTGCCCGTGGTGAAGCAGAAGAAGGGCGTGAAGACCGCGATAGTTTCGCTTGGCAGCTGTGACGGTGCGGTGCGGGAGGCCCTGGACATCCTCAACCGCCAGGGCACGGAAGTGAATTACTTGCGCGTGCGGGCCTTCCCCTTCGGTAAGGAAGTAGAAGATTTCTTGGATCGGCACGAGCGCATCTTCGTGGTGGAGCAGAACCGGGATGCGCAGCTGAAATCGTTGCTGCTCATCGAGACCCAGGTGGACCGGGACAAGCTTCATTCCATCCTGCACTACAGCGGCATGCCCATCGACTGCCGCTGCATCGTGGACGGCGTCACCCAAGCGCTGGCCAAAGGAGCTGCGGCATGAGCTTCATCAGTAAGCCACGCGTCCCGGTCTCCAAGCTCCCCAAGAACGAGCTGGGGCTCACCACCCGCGAGTACGAAGGCTCCATGTCTACGCTCTGCGCGGGCTGCGGCCACGATTCCATCACCGCCGCCTTGATCCAGGCCTTCTGGGAACTGAACGTGGAGCCCCACCAGGTGGTGAAGATGAGCGGCATCGGCTGCTCCTCCAAGACCACGGCGTATTTCCTCGGCGACGCCCACGGCATCAACGCGGTGCACGGCCGCATGCCCTCCGTGGCCACCGGTGCCAACTCCGCGGACCGGGACCTCTACTACGTGGGCGTGTCCGGGGACGGGGACTCGCTCTCCATCGGCTTGGGCCAGTTCGCCCACGCCCTGCGCCGCAACCTCAACATGCTCTACGTCATCGAGAACAACGGCGTCTACGGCCTCACCAAGGGCCAGTTCTCGGCCTCCGCCGACGTGGGCAGCAAGGCCAAGAAGGGCGAGGTGAACCAGCAGCCGCCCATCGACCCGGTGATCACCGCCATGGCCATGGGCGGGAGCTTCGTGGCGCGCAGCTTCTCCGGGGACAAGGAGCAGCTGGTGCCGCTGCTGAAGGCCGGCATCATGCACCGGGGCTTCGCCCTGGTGGACGTGCTCTCCCCCTGCGTCACCTTCAACGACCACGAGGATTCCACCAAGAGCTACGCCCACACCCGCCAGTTCTACCACCCGGCGGTGCACGCCGACTTCGTGGCCTCGAAGAAGCCCATCCGCACCGCCTACAACGAGGGCGAGGTGATGCCGGTGGAACTGCACGACGGCAGCACCGTGCTCCTGAGGAAAGTCTCCAAGGACTACGACCCCGCCAACCGCGCCAAAGCCTACAGTTACCTGCACGACCACCAGAAGAAAGGCGAGATCGTCACCGGTCTCCTCTATATAGATGAAGGCCAGCGGGACATGCATGAGGTGAGCAACACCGTCCCGACCCCGCTCCGGGACCTGGCGTACCAGGATCTCACCCCGGGCGCCAAGAAACTGGCAGAAATCCAGGACCGCTACCGCTGATGGCCGACCCATCGCCCAGGAGCAGGCAGCGGGGGTTCAACCTGATCGAGCTGGGGCAGATCGTCTTCCTGCTCAGCTGCGCGGCGGATGTGCATCTGCTGGTGAACCACAACGCCTTCGGCGTCCCCCTGGCCTATCTCCTGGCCAACTTCATCGCCGGGGTCATCACCTACGACAAGACGGTCAAGGACGTGAAGGTCTTCGGGCAGCGCGTAGGCAGGATCCTGTTCGTCGTCTTGTTCCTGGGCTTCGCGCCCCTGGTCTGGTGGCTGGACAGTCTCATCGCCGCAGCGGTCTGTTCGTTGGTTTCCTATTTCGTCGCCGTGAACTTTGGGCGCCTATGGCCGAGCAGGGCGGCCGGAAGTGGCGAAGGCAAGGCCGCAGGACTTTGATTAATCATTCCGATACGGCGCACGAGGCGGAGTCATGCTTATGGACGAGCTGAAGCAGTGGCGTAAGTATCTCTCGACCCTGCTGGGCGCCTTGCTGGCGTTCTTCCTCGTGGGCACAAACCACGGCGGCTTCATGCTGTTCTTCCTGATCGCCATCTTATTGATCTGGGCGTTCTACAACCTCATCCGCGGCCGCACGCAGCCCGAGCGCCGCCGACCCTTCGCCGTCAAATGCCTGCTCTGGCTCGTCACCCTCGTCATCATCGTCGGCAACCACGTATATCTCTTCCAGGCCTCCCGCCGCGACGCAGACTTCCTGGCCTCCAAGGTGCTGATCTTCAAGACGGCCCACGGCCGCTACCCTGTGGACATGCAGGAGGCCGGCATCACCGACCCCGATTTCGGCCGCCATTGGATGCTCCACTACGACGCCGCCAACGGCCAGCCCTTCATGCTCTACGCCGCCACCTTCATCGTCTTCGACACCTACGACTACGACTTCCAGACCCGGCAGTGGCGTTACCACTCCGATTGAGCGGGCGAGCTGCACAGCGATAAATGGTTCTTACTTCTTATTCCGCATTTCAAAAAGGAGTAATCATGAAAACTCAGATTTTTGCAATTGTTTGTGTTTGCGGTCTTCTCTTGGTTACTGCCCGCGCGGACTCAAGTTCAGCTTCTCAATCAGGGCGTTACCAATTAGTCGCTGATGCCCAGAATATGAACGTATGGCGTGTTGATACAGCAACGGGACAGGTGGTTTATTGCGTTGCCATAACGGAAGTTCACACACTTCCTGATTGCTATACGGCAAGAATTCTTGATAAGTCGAAGACTCCTTATGATTCTTCGCCGAACTGACGATTCTTTCTCAGGATTATTCTGTTGGAGATGACAGGGCGAGTCGTGTTGTGGCGAGCATCTAATTTGGCTACAAACTAGGTACCGCATGTACCTAGTTGTTGGTACTCAAACTATCTTCATCTTGTCGGGGTGACAGGGCTCGGCGCACCGCGCCGAGCGGGTTTACAGGACGCAAACCCTGGGTTCTCGCGTTTGGCATGGAAAGCCAAACGCGAAAATGAACCTTCGGCCCCTACGGAATCAAATAGGTGCCGCAGGGTCCAAAAGGCGCTTCTTCACAATTAGCGGGATTTGTAGGCGATTGGTCGGGGTGACAGGATTTGAACCTGCGGCCCCTACGTCCCGAACGTAGTGCTCTACCAGGCTGAGCTACACCCCGTTGGCAGGCCGCGTACTATACGGCAAGCCCCCTGGCCTTTCAATCCGAAGGGGCCGCGCGCCGGCCCCGCGTTTGTTTACACTGTGACGGGATTCCCATGTAACGGCGGGCTACCGTCCTTTAGCCGCGGGCGCGCAGGCCATGAGCACCACCGACAGCGCTGGGCGAACCGAGAGCCGCGCGGGCCACCGCTGGCGGCCCCTGTCCATCGTCGGCATCTTCGGGGACTACCCGGGCTTCGTGCTGTTCTTCGTGTGGCTCGCCCTCATCGCGCTCAGCGTGTGGTGGCCCCTGGCGGACAACGGCCTGCTGCCCAAGGGTCCGGGCTTCACCTGGAACCGCCTCGAGGTGCACCTCGGCAGTACCACGGAGGTCTTGGGGCTCTACCTTCCCTGGACCATCAGCGTCTGCCTCGTCATGTGGCTGGGTTTCGAGTGGGGCGCCGTGCCTGCCTACCTCGGGACGCTGTTCAGCGTGCTCTACAAGCACCAGGCCGTGGACATCGCGGTGGTGAACTCGCTGCACAATCCCTTCGCCATCGGCGTGTTCTTCCTGTTCTATTGCAACTACCGGGGTGACTACACGCTGCGGAGCTGGCGTTCCTGGGGCTGGTACCTCCTGGCGTCCTTCGCCGCCGCCATGGTGAGCTCCCTCGGCGCCTTCATCAACCAGTTCACCGGCACGCCGCTCTACGGCGCGGAGGACTTCTTCGGAGCCTGGCTCGGCTGGTGGCCCACCGCCTTCCTGCTCTCGGTCCTGACCAGCGCGCCGCTGATCCTGATGTTCTCGCCGGCGGTGGAACGCTTCAAGCAGCGCTACTTCGTCCGCCATCGTGCGCCCACCTACACGCAGCGGGAACTGGTGCTGGCTGCCAGCATGTTCGCGGTGCTGCTGGTGCTGTTCCTGCTGGCGGACGACCAGTGGATGCAGCAGCGCTTGCAGACGCTGCTGCAGACGCCCATGCCGGAGTCGTCCCGCAAGGCCATCGACTTTCAGTTCTGGTCGCAGCGCGTCGTGCTGTGGATCCTGGCGCTGGTGCTGGCGGGCATCTCGCTCGGCGGCGTACTGTTCACCAGCCGCTGGATGCAGCGGCTGCGGCTCCGCTTCGACCGCGAGACCCGCGAGGCGCGTGACGCGCTCCGGCACAGCGAGGCGAACTTCCGGAATTTCTTCGAGAACAGCCCGGGGCCCATGTACTTGGCGGATCGGGACACCGGGGAGTTCGTGGACGTGAACCGCGCCGCCTTGGAGACCTATGGTTACAGCCGCAGCGAGTTCCTGGAGTTGAGCGTCTTCGACATCCGTCCTAAGGAGGATGTGCCTAAGCTCAGGGCCTATCTCCAGCAGATGGGCCCCAATCCGGACCAGCACATGGCCGGGGAGTGGCGGCACATCACCAAGTACGGGCGGATCCTGAACGTGGAGATCCGGGTGAGCAGCCTTACCATAGACAACCGCGCCCTGTTTCTCACTTCCGTGTACGACGTCTCGCCGCAAAGGCGGGCGCAGGAGGCCACGGAGCGCCGCGCCCGGGAACTGCAACAGCTGGCCGCGTCCTCCCTGGAGATCGCCGGGGCGCGGACGGTGGAGGACGTGATCCGCATCGCGGCGGAACGGGCCCGGGCGCTCTCGGGTGCGCGCATCGCCGTGGCCCGTTGCTTGCCGACCCTGGTTCGGATCTCGTTCTCCGACGAATACGCGGCCTGGCGCAAGTCCGATCGCCTGCCCGATACCGAGGCCCTGTGGCAGGTGCTGGTGGAGAAACGCTATCCCCAGCGCATGAGCGCGGCGGAGGTGAGGACCCACCGGGATTATCCGGCCTACGTGGCGCGCCATCCCTGGGCGAAGACCATCGGCGCGCTGCTGGCGGTGCCGCTCGCCCGCAGCGACTCGGAATTGCTGGGGGCCCTGATCGTGGCCGACAAGGCAGGGGAGGACTTCGACGCAGAGGACGAGTCCATCCTGGTGCAGCTCGGACAGATCACCTCGGCCGCCATCGAGAGCCTGTGGCTGAAGGAGGCCGTGGAGCGGCACAGCCAGGAACTGGAACAGCGGGTGGCGGAGCGCACCGCGGAACTGGACACCAGCAACAAGGAACTGGATGCCTTCGCCTATTCAGTGGCCCACGACCTCCGGGCGCCGCTCCGGGCCATGCACGGCTTCGCCGATGCGGTGCTGGAGGATTACACCGCCAAGCTCGACGAGGCGGGTCGCGACTACCTGAAGCGCATCGTCAAGGGCGCCAAGAACATGGACACGCTGATCGCAGACCTGCTGGCCTACAGCCGCATCAGCCGGGAAAAGGTCGAACTCGAGGCCGTGCCCCTGGCGGACGCGGTGCAGGAAGCGCTCGCCGACCTGCACGCTGAGATTGAAGCTTCGAAGGCGAAATTAGATGTGTCGGTGCCGCCGTTGACGGTCCTGGCCCATCGGGCCACACTAAGGACGGTTTTACTTAATCTGGTGAGCAACGCACTCAAGTTCGTGGCGCCGGGCAAGACACCGTGGGTCCGCATCTGGGCGACGTCGCGTGGCGGAATGGTGGATGTCAGCGTCCGCGACAACGGCATCGGCATCGCCCCGGAGCACCAGCAGCGCATCTTCAACGTGTTCGAGCGGCTGCATGGGGCGGAGGCCTATCCGGGCACGGGCATCGGGCTGTCCATCGTGAACAAGGGCTTGGCGCGCATGCAGGGCGAAGTGAGCATCGAATCGGGGAAAGAGGGCAGCACGTTCATGATAAAACTCAAGGAGTACCGTAATGGCTGAGTTGGGCGACATCAGCAAGACCACCATCCTGCTGGCGGAGGACGACGAGAACGACGTGATGCTCATCAAGCGCGCCTTCGCCAAGTCGCACGTGGTGAATCCCATCGCCTGCGTACCCAACGGCGAGGAGGTGGTCGCCTATCTCTCGGGCGCGGGCGGCTTCTCCGACCGGGGCGCCCACCCCCTGCCGTTCATGATGCTCTTGGACCTGAAGCTGCCGCGGCTCTCCGGCCACGAGGTGCTGAAGTGGCTGCGCGCCCAGAACAACGGCCTGAAACGCCTGCCGGTGGTGGTGCTGACCTCCTCCCGGGAGCCGGCGGACATCAACCGCGCCTACGAGCTGGGCGCCAACTCCTACCTGGTGAAACCGGTGGTGTTCGAGGAGTTCACCGCCCTGCTGAAGCAGTTGCAGGTATATTGGCTGATGTTGAGCGAGCATCCCGAGCTGCACTGAAGAGGCTCCAGGCGGGGTGACGCGGGGTAGAGATGGCTGAAGCGAAGAAATCCAGCGCGGAAGCGGCACCCGGGGTGGGTCTGCGGGTGCTGCTCGTGGATGACAACCCGGACGACCGGGCGCTGGTGCTGCGCGAGCTGCTCAAGGACTTCCCTGGGACCCAGACCTTCCACGTCGGCACGGCGGCCCAGTTCGAGGCCGCCATCGCCGAGCCGGGCATCGACCTCGTCATCACCGACTACCACCTGCGCTGGACCACCGGCCTCGAGATCCTGAAGCGTGTGCGCCAGCGGGACGCGGAGCTTCCCGTGATCATGTTCACCGGCACCGGCACCGAGGAGGTGGCGGTGGAGGCGATGCGCCTGGGGCTCGCGGACTACGTGACCAAGTCGGCCAAGCAGATGCCGCGCCTGCGCAGCGCCGTGAAGATGGCTCTCACCTCCGCGACCCACGCCCGTGCCCGGGAACAGGCCGAGGGCCGCCTGGCAGACGCGCTCGTGTCCATGGACGACGGCTTCATTATCTTCGACCCAGACGACCGCATGGTCGTCTGCAACCAACAACTCCGGCAGATGTATCCCAAGGCGGCGGAGCTCATGGTTCCGGGCGCGTGCTTCGAGGACATGCTGCGGGCGCGCATGAGCGCCGGGGACGTGGAGTTGCCGGCGGGCGGGGAGGAGGCCTGGATCGCGGAACGCATGCGGCGCCACCACGAGGGCACGGGCAGCCTCGAGCAACGCCTGCCAGACGGACGCTGGGTGCTCATCAAGGAGCGCCGCAGCAGCGACGGCGGCTACATCTCGCTTTATTCCGACATCACCCGGCTCAAGCAGCGCGAACTGGAACTGCAGAAGCTGGTCTCCGAGCACACCATGCTGGCAGCGGCGGTGAACCAGTCCACCTCGGGCGTACTGGTATCGGCGGCGGAGCCCGACGGCGACGTCTATCCCATCATCTACGCGAACCCGGCCTTCGAGCGCATCACCGCCTACAGCTTCGAGGACGTGCGCGGGAAGGACTGCCGCATCCTGGAGGAGACCGACGAATCGGAGGAAACCCGCGAGAAGATCCACCGGGCCATGGCGGAGCGCAAGCCGGTGCAGGTGGAGATCCACAACTTCCGCAAGGACGGCGCACCTTTCTGGTGCGAGCTGTCCATGAGCCCGGTGTTGGATGAGGCTGGGAAGCTGCGTTTCTTCGTGAGCCTGATCACCGACATCAGCGAGCGGGTGAAGACGCGCGACATCCTCGAGGAGCGCACCGTCATGCTGGCCGATGCCGAGCGGCTGGCGCATCTCGGCCACTGGCGCTGGGACATCGTCAGCAACAAGCTGTGGTGGTCGGACGAGGTGTACCGCATCCGCGGCCTGGACCCGAAGCGCATCGACCCGGACTTCAACCGCACGCTCAGCACCTACCACCCGGACGACCAGCCCTACGTGGAGAAGTTCGTGCGCCACGCGGCCTCGACCCACGAGAGCGTGGAGTTCGAGGCGCGCATCGTGCGGCCCGACGGGCAGCTCAGGCACGTGCGGGTCAAGGGGCAGTACAGCCCGCCGACGCCGGAGGCCGGCGAATCGGTGTTCGGCATCTTCCAGGACATCACCTCCCAGAAGGAGAGCGAGGCGGCCTTGCGGCGCAGCGAGCGCCAGTACCGCCGTCTCATGGAGGCGGTGCCCCATGGCATCAAGGAGATCTCGCTCGATGGAGTCATCACCTATGCCAACCAGGCGCACCACGAGATGCTGGGCTATTCCCCCGGCGGCCTCGTGGGCAAGCGCGTCTTCGACATCATTGCCGACACCCCACAGCGGGCCGAGGCGGAGCAGCGGTTCAGGCAACTGGTGGCCGGCGAGCGCCCCAGCATGTCCTTCACCACCCGCTATCTCACGGCTGACGGACGCGTCATCGACGTGCAGGTGGACGCGGTCATCAGCCGCAGCGAGAACGGCGCCATCAACGGCGTGATCTCGGTGACCACCGACATCACCGAGCGGGTACAGAGCGAGAAGCGCCTGCGCTACCTGGCCTTCTACGACCCGCTCACGGGCCTCGGCAACCGGGTGCTGCTCACGGAGCACCTGGCGGAGCAGTTCCGCTACGCCAAGCAGGGCCGGCGCATCGCGCTGGCGCTCTTCAACGTGGACGGCTTCAAGATCATCAACGACGTGCTGGGCCACGACGCCGGTGACAGCGTACTGCGGGAGTTCGGCGCGCGGCTCTCCGCCGCCTTCGGCGGCACGGAGGGCGTGGCGCGGCTCGCCGCGGACGAGTTCGCCGCGGTGATCGTGGGCGAGGAGGACCGGGAGGCGCTGCGAGAGCGGCTGGAGGCGGTGAAGGAGGCCCTGGAGGAACCGCTGCAACTGCCGGCGAGCCGCCTGGACCTGCGGGTGAGCGTGGGGGCGGCGCTGGCGCCCCAGGACGGCGAAAACGCCGAGGCGCTCCTGCGCAACGCCGACAACGCGCTTTTGGAAGTGAAGCGCCAGGACCCGGGCGACCTGCGCTTCTACAACGCCGAGATGAAGGCCCTGGCGGAGGAATATCTGACGCTGCGCGGCAGCCTGCGCCGCGCCACCCTGCAGGGCGAGATCTACCTCGAATACCAGCCCCAGGTGGAGCTCGTGGGCGGCAAGGTGGCGGGGCTGGAAGCCCTGGCGCGCTGGCGCACCGCCGAGGGCGTGCTGATCCCGCCCGCCAAGTTCATCCCCATCGCCGAGGCCAGCGGCGACATCCTGATGCTGGGGAGCTGGCTCCTGGAAGCGGCCTGCCGCCAAGTCATGTCCTGGCACAACCTGGGGGTGCCGCTCGCGCCGCTCACGGTGAACGTGTCGCCGCGGCAGTTCCTGCAGGACGACATGGTACCGACGGTGCGCGGCATCCTGGACCGCACCGGCGTCGATCCGCGCATCCTGCAACTGGAGCTTACGGAAACCACCCTCATGACCGACAGCGCCGGCGTGCTGGAGCGCATGGACGGGCTGGCGAACATCGGTGTGGGCTTCTCCCTGGACGACTTCGGCACGGGATATTCCTCGTTGAGTTACCTGAGCCGTTTCCCCATCAGTACGATCAAGGTGGACAAGAGCTTCGTGGCCGGCGTGCCCGACGACGCGCGCCAGGCGGCCATCGTGAACGCGGTGATCGCCATGAGCCATGAGCTCGGCATCAAGGTGGTGGCCGAGGGGGTGGAATCCGCCCGCCAGGGCGAGTTCCTGCGTGAGGCGGGCTGCGACCTAGCCCAGGGCTTCTATTACAGCCACCCCCTGCAGGCGGACGCCTGCGCGGATATCCTCCGGGTTGGCAACGTGATGCCCCACGGACGCCGCCACTGATGCTGGTGATGCCACCGGGTGCGAAACGCATCTCCTCAGGCGCCACCTTCTTCTACAAGCGGATGTTCCCCTTCCTTTGGTTCGGCTTTATCGGCCTGTTCCTGCTGGTGGGGATCGTGGCGGCCCGCTCCCAGCCGGTACTGGTGCTTCCGTTGATCGTGCTGCCACTGGGCATCGCCGCGGTCGGTTACCTGGTGGTCAAGCACCTCTTGTCCGATCTCGTGGACGAGGTGTGGGACAACGACCGGGAGCTGCTGGTGATAAACGACGGGCACGTGGAGCACGTGCCGTTCAGCAACATCGTGAACATCAGCTATTCGGGATTCACCAATCCGAAACGCGCCACGCTGATACTGCGGCAGCCGGGACGATGGGGCGCGAAGTTCAGCTTCATCCCGCCCAGGAGCTCCATCCGGATCTTCAAGCTGATGGACAACGAACTGGTGGACGATTTGATCCGGCGCGTGGACCAGGCGCGTGGCGCCCAGAACCCATGAAGGATGTAACGCGCGGGGCGAAGCGACTCTCATCGAACTACTTCGAGTACAGAAGACGGTCTTTCCCTTACCTCTGGTTTGGATCTCTTACTCTGTTCGTAATTCGCATGTGGGGCGAGCTGGTTCACGACAGCTTGGTCCCATTTTTGGCCGTCGTCATCGTTGTCGCGTTGATCGGGTACTTGGTCGTCAGTCGCTTCAATAGGTACATGGTTGACGATGTTTGGGATGACGGCAAACAACTCATCGTGAAGAAGGGTGACGAAGTTGAATATGTGCCAATCGCGAACATCCTTCGGATAGGCAATTCACGGCTAGTTGCTCCTCGCCGCGTAACTGTATTCTTGCGCAAGCCGGGCAAGTGGGGCGACCGCATTGTGTTCGCAATGCAATTCTCGTGGTGGACTGGAATACGTGAATACCCAGAGCTCAGGGATTTGGCGGCGCGAGTAAAAGCCACACGCGGCTAGGGGTTGTCTTAGGACCGGCGGGCGACGGCGAACTCCGCCAGATCGGCGAGGGCTTCGCGATACGCGGAGGTGGGCAGGGGCTTCAGGGATTCCCGCGCCTTGAGGCTCTCGGCCAGGGCCCGCTCCCGGGTGTAGTCCAGGGCGCCGCTGGCCGTGACGATGCGCATGACCTCGGCGGCGTGCTCCCGGCCGCCGTGCTCCACGGCATTCCACAGGAGCGCGTGCTCCGCGCCGCCAGTGTTCCGCAGGGCCTGGATCAGGGGCAGGGTGGGCTTGCCCTCCGCCAGGTCGTCGCCCACGTTTTTGCCCATCTCTTCGGCGTTGGCGCTGTAGTCCAGGACGTCGTCGATGAGTTGGTAGGCGGCGCCCAGGTGGCGGCCGTAGGCGGCGAGCGCCTGCTCCTCCAGGGCCGCCCGGCCGGCGATGACGGCCCCCAGCCGCGCGCCCGCCTCGAACAGGGTGGCGGTCTTGCGGTGGATCACTTCCAGATAGCGCTCCTCGGTGGTCTCCGGGTCATGGCAGTAGAGGAGCTGCATGACCTCGCCCTCGGCGATGCGGTTGGTGGCGTCCGCCATGATCTGCATGACGCGCATCTCCCCCACCTTGACCATCATCTGGAAGGCGCGGGAATAGAGGAAGTCGCCGGTGAGCACGCTCGCCGGGTTGCCCCAGACGGCGTTGGCGGTGTGGCGGCCGCGGCGTAGCTCGGAACCGTCCACCACGTCGTCGTGGAGCAGGGTGGCGGTGTGGATGAATTCGATGATGGCGGCCAGGTCCACGTGGGCCGGGCCCTTGGCCCCGCAGGCCCGGGCGGCCAGGAGCACCACCAGGGGGCGCAGGCGCTTGCCGCCGGCGGCCACGAGGTACTGCCCCAGCTGGTTGATGAGGTCCACGTCGGAGGCGAGCTCCGCCCTGACCCGGGCGTCGGCCGCGGCCAGGTCCTCCTGGACGAGGGCGCGGATGGCGTCGAGGCCGGGGGCGGCCGGGGGGGTAGGGATGGCTCTGACCATGGGAACCGGAGGGTGGGGCGGGTCGCCCCGGGAAGGGCGATGCTACGGGGGGTCGAAAAGGGGTGTCAAGCCAAGGACTTGGCGTTTGACCGGGGGGCATTAACCCCTTAAAATGCGCGCCCTTTGACGCTATTTCGACGGTTTTTGGAGACTCCCATGTACGCGGTAATCGAGACCGGTGGCAAGCAGTACCGGGTCGCCCAGGGCGACGTGATCAAGGTGGAACTGCTCGAGGCCGAGGCCGGCAGCCAGGTGGAATTCGACCGCGTGCTGATGGTGGGCAAGGACGGCGAGAAGCCGGTCCTCGGCGCCCCCTTCATCTCCGGCGGCAAGGTCGTGGGCAAGGTCAAGGGCAACGGCCGCCATGAGCGCCTGTTCACCTTCAAGCTGCGCCGCCGCAAGAACTACCGCCGTCGCGCCGGCCACCGTCAGCATTTCACCGAAGTGGAGATCACCGGCATCGCCGGCTGATTGCAGAGGAATAAAGAGCCATGGCACACAAAAAAGCAGGCGGCAGTACCCGTAACGGCCGCGACTCCGAATCCAAACGCCTGGGCGTAAAGCTCTACGGCGGCGAAGCGGTGGTGGCGGGCAACATCATCATCCGCCAGCGCGGCACCGAGTACCGGGCCGGCGTGAACGTGGGCATGGGCCGCGACCACACGCTGTTCGCCAAGGCCGATGGCCACATCAAGTTCCAGACCAAGGGCAATCCGAAGCGCCGCTATGTGAATGTGATCGCCGCGCCCGAGGCGAAATAAGACTTAAACGGGTCACCGTACAGAAAGCCCCGGACAACCGGGGCTTTTTTGTTTATCCCAGGCGTAAGCTAAGACCATGAAATTCGTTGACGAAGCCAATATCAAGGTGATCGCCGGGAACGGCGGCAACGGCGTGGTCAGCTTCCGCCGCGAGAAGTTCATCCCCATGGGTGGACCGGACGGCGGGGACGGGGGCGACGGGGGCAGCATCTGGCTGGAGGCTTCCGCCGGTCTCAATACCCTGGCGGACTTCCGCAACACACGCACCTACGAGGCCCAGCACGGCGAGAAGGGCCAGAGCCGGGACATGACCGGCCGGGGTGGCGAGGACCTGGTGGTGCCGGTGCCGGTGGGGACCCTGGTCTACGACACAGACAACCAGGAATTGCTGGGGGACCTGGTGAAGCTGGGTGAAAGGCTGAAGGTCGCCCAGGGGGGATTCCACGGCCTCGGCAACGCGCGCTTCAAGAGCAGCGTGAACCGGGCGCCGCGGCAATGCTCGCCGGGCTCGCCGGGCGAGCGGCGCAACCTCAAGCTGGAACTCAAGGTGCTGGCGGACGTGGGGCTTTTGGGGCTCCCGAACGCGGGCAAATCCACGCTGATCCGGGCGGTGTCCGCGGCGCGGCCCAAGGTGGCGGACTATCCCTTCACCACTCTCCATCCCAACCTGGGGGTGGTGTCCGTGGGTCAGCACCGCAGCTTCGTGATGGCGGACATCCCGGGGCTCATTGAGGGAGCCGCCGAAGGGGCGGGGCTGGGGATACGGTTTCTGAAGCACCTGCAGCGCACGCGGGTGCTGCTGCACCTGGTGGACGTGGCGCCCTATGAGGGCAGTGGCGACCCGGTGAAAGACGCCCAGGCCATCGTGAAGGAACTGGAGAAGTTCAGCCCGGAACTGGCGGAGCGGGAACGCTGGCTGGTGCTGAACAAGCTGGATCTGCTGCCGCCGGAGGAGCGGGAGGCCCGCTGCCAGGCCATCCTCGCAGGATTGAAATGGAAGGGGCCGGTGTTTCGGATTTCCGCCATCAGCGGGGAGGGCACCCGGGAGCTTTGCCAGAAGATCATGGAACGGCTGGAAGAGCTGGGGATCTCGGTGCCGGCGTTCACTGAGCCGGCGCCCGCGAATCTTGAGGAACTTGAGGAATAAAAAAAGCCAGCTTGAAGCTGGCTTTTTTATCGGATAAGAAAGCTGATTAGGCCTTCATTGCCTTGATGTGGGCGTTCAGGCGGCTCTTGTGGCGGGCAGCCTTGTTACGGTGCAGCAGGCCCTTGTCGGCCATGCGGTCGATGACCGGCACCGCTTCCTTGTAGGCGGTCTCGGCCTCGGCCTTCTTGCCCTCGCCGATGAGCTTCACGACTTTCTTGATGTAGCTGCGCACCATGGAACGCAGAGTGGCGTTGTGGTCGCGGTGCACCAGCGCCTGGCGGGCGCGCTTCTTAGCTTGCTTGGTATTGGCCAAAGTAAGACTCCTGGAATCCTGTCTGATATGGCCCTTCAGGGGCCCCGAAAGGGTGCGTACTATACGGATTCCAGGGCCGTTTCGCAACGAAAAACAGCTCTAAGCCACTGCCGGACCAGCAATTTCGGGGGCTGCGCCGTGGCTAGGGGGCAGGAAGGCCGGTATCATGACGGGCCTCAAAAAGCCCACTAAATTCCAGGACTTTCGAGCCCATTATGTCCCGCGCGCTGTTCAAGGCCACCTCCCTGGTGGGGGGGATGACCTTAATCTCCCGCATCCTGGGCTTCGCCCGGGACGTGGTTCTGGCCCGTTACTTCGGGGCCGGAGCGGTCATGGACGCCTTCACCATGGCCTTCAAGATCCCCAACTTCGGCCGACGCACCTTCGGCGAGGGGGCTTTCTCGCTCGCCTTCGTGCCGGTGCTCTCGGAGTACAAGGTCACCCGCAGCCACGAAGAGGTGAAGCTCTTGACGGACCGGGTGGCGGGGAGCTTAGGGGTAGCGCTTCTGGTGGTCACGGCCGTCGGCGTCCTGGGCGCGCCGGTGGTGATGTGGATCTTCGCGCCGGGCTTCAGCAACTATCCGGACAAGTACGCGCTCTCGGTGGAGATGCTGCGGGTCACCTTCCCCTACCTGATGTTCATCTCGCTCACCGCCATGGCGGGGGGCATCCTCAACACCTACAACCGTTTCTGGGTGCAGTCGTTCACGCCGGTGTTGCTCAACATCTGCATGATCCTCGCCACCATATACCTGGCGCCGCACCTGGCCCAGCCGGGCATGGCCTTGGCCTGGGGCGTGTTCATCGCCGGGCTGGTGCAACTCGCCTTCCAACTGCCTTTCCTGGCAAGAATCGGCCTCCTGCCGCGGCCGCGGCTGGGGGAGACCCACGAGGCGGTGGGCCGCATCATGCGCCTCATGCTGCCGACGGTGTTCAGCTCTTCGGTGGCGCAGGTGAACCTGCTGGTGGATTCGCTCATCGCCTCGTTCCTGGCCACGGGCAGCGTGAGCTGGCTCTATTACGCGGACCGGATGATGGAGTTTCCCCTGGGGATCTTCTCCATCGCGCTGGGCACCGTGCTGCTCACGACCTTGGCGCAGCACCACGCCCTCAAGAACCAGACGGGCTTCTCGGCGACCTTGGACTGGGCTTTCCGCATCACGGCGGTGGTGGTGCTGCCGGCGGCCATGGGGCTGCTGGTGTTCTCGGGCCCGCTCATCGTCACGCTCTTCAACTACGGGGCGTTCGACGCCCATGACACCCTGATGGTGACCTGGGCGCTCACCACCTATTCCATGGGCCTCCTGAGCTTCACGCTGGTGAAGGTGTTGCTTCCGGCCTACTACGCGCGCCACGACAGCCGCACGCCGTTCAGGACGGCGGTCGTGGCGGTATCCGCCAACCTGGCGTTCAACCTGTTGATCACCGTGCCCTGGGCGCGCGCCGGCTACATCGCCCCGCACGCCGGCCTCGCGCTCTCGACTTCCATGGCTTCCTTCGTGAACGCCTGGCAGCTCTATCACGGCCTGCGCAAGGACGGGGTCTACATCCCCACGGAAGGGTGGCGGATGCTGCTGCTGCGGGTATTCGTCGCCAGCGGCGTGATGGGCGGGATGCTTTTCTTCTTCTCCGGCAATCTCGACCTCTGGATGGGCCGCGGCACCCTGCACCGCGTGGCCTGGCTGGTGGCCTGGCTGCTCGCGGCTTTCGCCGCTTATTTCGGCACGCTGTTCGGCTTGGGCTTCCGCATCGGCCACCTGAGGGTCAAAGGGGCGCGTCTGCCGGCCGGTGCGACACCGGTGTGAACATGGAACTAGTGCGTGGGTTCCAGGGCTTGAAGCCGCGCCACCGGGGCTCGGTGGCGACCATCGGCAACTTCGACGGAGTGCACTTGGGCCACCAGGCGGTGCTGAAGGACCTGGTGAAGCAGGCCCGGGCGACGGGGTCCGCGCCCACCGTGATCCTGTTCGAGCCCATGCCCCAGGAATATTTCGCGGCGGGCCGGCCGCCGGCGCGGCTCACGCGCTTCGCGGAGAAATGGCCGCTGCTCGAAGCCGCCGGGGTAGAGCGGGTGCTGTGCCTCAGGTTCGGCCCCAAGCTCGCGGAGATGCCGCCGGAGGAATTCATCGACCGGGTGCTGATGAAGGGCCTGGCAGTGAGCCACCTGGCGGTGGGGGACGACTTCCGCTTCGGCCGGGAGCGGCGCGGGGATTTCGCGCTGCTGCAGCAGACCGGCGTGGCGCAGGGCTTCGAGGTGAGCCACGCGCCGACGCTGACGATGCAAGGGGAGCGAGTGAGCAGCACCCGCATCCGGGAGATGCTGGCGGAGGGGGACATGGCGGGAGCCACGGAACTCCTGGGCCGGCCCTACTCCTTGAGCGGGCGGGTGATGTACGGCGAAAAACTCGGCCGGAAGCTCGGCTTCCCCACGGTGAACCTGGCGCTCAGGCGGCGCCTGCCGCCGGTGACCGGCATCTTTGCGGCGCGGGTGAGCGGCGCCGGGCAAAAGCCACAGGACGCCACCGCCTACATCGGACGGCGTCCGGCGGCGGGCGGCACAGAGTTGGTGCTGGAGGCCCATCTGCCGGGTTTCGACGGGGATCTCTACGGCCAAAGGCTCACCGTGGAACTGCTGCAACGCCTGCGGGAAGACCGGCACTTTGATAGTCTGGACGCCTTGAGTGCCCAGATGCGGAAAGACACGGAAGCCGCGCTCGCGTGGCTGGCCCAATACGAGAAAAGCACGAGCTGATGGACAAGAAATCCAACGACGCCCCCGACTACAAAAGCACCCTGAACCTGCCGCGCACGGACTTCCCCATGAAGGCGAACCTGCCGGGGCGGGAGCCCGAGTGGCTGAAGCGCTGGGCCGAGGAGGGCCTGTACGCGCGCATCCGCAAGGCGCGGGCCGGCAAGCCGCGCTTCATCCTGCAGGACGGACCGCCCTACGCCAACGGCGACATCCACATCGGCCACGCGGTGAACAAGGTCTTGAAGGACATCGTAGTGAAGTCCCGGGGCCTGGAGGGGATGGACGCGCCCTATCTCCCCGGCTGGGACTGCCACGGGCTCCCCATCGAGCTCATGGTGGAGAAGAAGGTGGGCAAGGCGGGACAGAAGGTGGACGCGCGGGCCTTCCGCGCCGCCTGCCGCGATTACGCCAAGGAGCAGGTGTCGCGTCAGCGGGAGGACTTCAAGCGCCTCGGCATCCTGGGAGAGTGGGACGACCCCTATCTCACCAT
>Ga0126373_10000753_pt1 | contig 21851 bp, 15 predicted proteins | sample PanSoiMetPlot_11_FD_92545 | JGI IMG/M metagenome (GOLD analysis project Ga0126373, IMG submission 92545) | Tropical forest soil microbial communities from Panama - MetaG Plot_11 | ecosystem: Environmental > Terrestrial > Soil > Tropical forest > Bulk soil | place: Panama | collected 2016-02-17 | reverse complement strand
TGGGGCCGCTGCGTGGAATCGGCGGAACGCTTTCGTCCACTGGTAAATACCAGGGAGCGCTTTCAGAACTCGAAGTGGAAGGGGAGACCGATACTCCGGATTTTTCACTCGATGCGGTTGGCACAACAGTGCCGCTCCACACCGATTTTTCCGCCACGGTTAACGGCCTTAACGGCGACACGCAACTTCACCCAGTGGACGCTCTGCTGGCTCATTCACTCATTCTCGCCGAAGGGAGTGTGACGCGTTTGGCAGGTGCGCAAGGGCATCTGATCGCGTTCGAGGCCATCGTGCCTAACGGCCGTATTCAGGATTTTCTGAAACTGGCAACACGCTCGGAAAAACCAATCCTCACCGGGCCCGTCAAAATCATCGCGAAGGTCGTGATTCCTCCCGGCAAAGAGCGCACGCTGGACAGGCTTTTGCTGGACGGTCATTTCGGCGTGGAAGGTGGCAACTGGAGCAGTGCCCTACTGCGCGACAAATTGGAAGCGCTGAGCCGCCGCGCGTTGGGGAAACCGGAAGAGCAGGACGCAGGCAGTGCAATCACGGATTTGGCCGGCGACTTCTATTTGCGGGAAGGTGTACTGCACTTTCGGAAGTTGAGCTTTCGTGTCGAGGGAGCGGATGTCGAGCTCGCCGGCACCTATGGTCTTCGGCAAGGTGAACTCGATTTCGCGGGGCGCCTGGCACTGCAGGCGAAGCTTTCCCAGACGGTGAACGGTCCGAAATCATTCTTCCTGAAAGCCTTTGATCCTTTCTTCAGAAAAAAGGGGGCGGGCACGGTTCTGCCGATCCGCATTACGGGCACGCGAGAAAATCCTGTGTTTGGCGTTTCCATGTTTCACAAGTCGTTCCAAAAACCGCTGAAAGGCGGCAGCACGCGTGAATAGGTACCCGAATCGAGAGGTATTCGCTCGAGTGGACGTCGGGACCGAAGAGAATACGCCGCGCTGCCCACAGTGCTTCTCGTAATTGCTGCACTATCCAAAGTGCATGCGGATTGCGCGTCACACTGAAGTGCAGGATCTTACGCCGGTCGTGGCTGATAGCGAAAAAACAATTTAGAACACCGAACGTTAGCGTTGGGACGGTGAAGAAGTCCACCGCCGCAATGGCCTCACGATGGTTTCTGAGGAACGTCAGCCATTGCTTTATAGGATCCCTCGGAGCTCGCCGGATCCATTGCGAGACACTCCTTTCCGAGACATCGAAACCCAGCTTGAGCAGTTCGCCGTCAATGCGCGGCGCTCCCCAGGTCGGATTCTCGGCAACCATACGGAAGATCAAGGCGCGAATCTCTTTGCTGACACGCTTCCGCCCTCCTATTCGTCGGAATCTTGAGATCCATGTCCAGTACAAACGAAACCCTGCTCGATGCCAGCTCACCACGGTTCGGGGAGTAACCAAGACGAGAGGCTTCCTCCAGGCGGAGCAGAACATTCTCAAGGCAACCCAAAACAGCTTGTGCATGGCAGTCAATCGACGGCGAGGTCGTTGCGCGTGCCGAGCCAGCAATTGTTGATGGAGAGCCAGGTTCTCAAGAGGTCCTTATGGGAGCGGAAAGCGCTGAACAACCAGCCGAGCAAATGTCGGAGCGACACGATCATGTCAAGAATGTTACCGAAACTCCTGAATTCAGCCTTGCGCCAAGCCATTCATTTTGCAGGTGTACGACGTTTTGGCGAGGCAACGGCTTGGACAATAGGCGCGAGAATCTTCGTGGAGTTAGAAGTGCCGACTGAACGAGAGTGGCTGCGGTAGGGATGATGAGATTGCTATGGAGCAACGACATTCTGCGTGTTGACAGCTCAGACTCTCAGTCCCCTGCCCACTCTCTAACTACCGCCAGCCTAGAGAGCCTAAAGAACAACGTAAAGGGAGCAGCAAGATGGTCCCACGGCTCCTCCATGGAAAGTCCCTGCCTCGACGGGGCAGCCAAAAGTCACTCAACTCGCAATTTAAGATTGTGGCTAAAGCGTTTTTGGAATTGTTTGAGCTACTCAAGGCGTATGCGCCTATCTGGTACACCGAGCAACACCACCATCGTGCTGTGACTGCGTTGCGAGTCTTGCAAAAGTCCAAGGCGACTCGGTGAATAGGAATGATCTTATGCGAGCGCCAACATTCTGGGCTTGCGTCACTTCTCTGGAAGACGCGGTCCAGCACGTTCCTCGGCAGGCGTCTTAGGGTCTGGCAGAAAGTGTCACCAGAAAGACACGCGTTCCTGGTCGGCGGCAATGACATCAGCGATGCTTGGGTGCTTCATGGTAGGGCCTTTACTTCTGAGGCAAAAGCCCTGAGGCTTTGTGATGAAATCGAAGGGGGTGCGGCCTTAACCGCCGGGCGGATTCCCCATTCACTGTCTTCCTAAACCAGAGGCTACTGCCTACGTCGATTCAAGTCAGTGACAATCAAACGCGGTGATGTGACGCCTTGGCACTTTTCACGAGTCGGACGGGCGGACCTGGCACAAATATAGTGGGACGAGAGTCTGTCCTGCACGGATGCTCCCGTCCCATAGCTATCAGACTGAAGGCTGGTTAATCCCAACTCTAACCTTTCATGAGTGGCGCGTCGCTGCCCCAGGGCAATTGCGGCATTGCTTCAGATCAACCTCACTCGACAACCTGCCGCGTATCAATCAATGCCGTGAGGTCAAGTCCGACAACTGTCCTCTGTGTCTGTATGGCCGCGATGTTCGCACAAGCGGTGCGATTGGCGCGCTTCTAGCGCAACTCACCTGAGCCAAGTTCCTGCTAGTACCCACCCTCCGGTAATAGCGCTGAACTAACCGCACTGTGAGATCGGGGTCACAGACAGGTTCCCACGTTCGTATATGAATTTTGATGAAGGTTGATACGCATCGGACTACTACTTTCCCACGCGCCTGGGCCCGCTGAAGAATGCAGCGGGCAGTCTCTTCGATTCCATGGTCACGAGCGGTGTGAGAAAGTGGGGATGAGCCGAGACACTCGACCCATGAAAATCGCAGCAATCACGTTCGGCACAGAGGGCGATTCCCGCCCGTTCGTAGCTCTTTGTAACGGCCTGGCAAATGCTGGCCATGAATTGTGCTTTCTCACGGAAAAATCTAGCCTGAGCCTCGCGACCTCAGGAGTCCGCGCCATCGAACTGATGGGTGATATCAAGAGCACTCTCACCGACTTATTGTCGTCCGGCAGCAAAGCGTCCGGCGCCTCCGCGATGACTGAAGCGCTGTCATCTCTCGCGAAATCGTGCACGGCCCACTGGATGCGATCGCTTCTTGAGGTCGCCAAAGGTTGCGACACAATCATCGCCGCTGGACTGCCGTTGTATGTCGCGCTTTCTGTCTCCGAGCACCTCGGGATCCCAATCGTCGCTGTCGGGCTGCAGCCCTCTTCACCGACGCGGGAGTTCCCGAGCCCGTTCTTTCCGGTAACGGTTCCACGCTGGTGCAATCGCCTTACGCATAAACTGGTGATGGGGATCATCTGGCGCACCTTCAGGAATTCGATCAATGCGGCAGGGGCGAAAGTATTGCATGAAAAGCCCCGCAGCAAACCGTGGAAGGGGTACCCGGTCCTGTTCGCCATCTCAACGCATTTGCTTCCCAAACCTTCTGACTGGCCGGACAATTACTACGTCACTGGCTGGTGGGCGCTCGAGGAGGGAAACTGGCAGGCACCAAAGCCACTGCAGGACTTCCTCGCGGCCGGGGAGCCGCCGATCTACATCGGCTTCGGAAGTATGGTTGGGTTCGATCGAGGCTTAGTAATGAGAGAGGTCCTCACTGCGCTTGACGGCCGTCGTGCGCTGCTCTCCCTGGGATGGAATGAACTCGGGAGTTCGAGCCTGCCATCGAACATCTTTCTTATCGGGCCGACGCCGCACGATCAGTTATTCCCGCACGTCTCGATCGTCATCCACCATGGTGGAGCCGGCACATCGCACTCGGCAGCAGCGGCCGGGGTACCTTCGGTCGTGGTTCCGTTCACAGGAGACCAACCTTTCTGGGCCTCGCGGTTGAAGTGGGCCGGAGTCGCTCCGGAGAGTGCCCCCTACAAGCGCCTGAGTTCTGGCTTGCTGCAGAAACGGATCATGGAAGCCTCATCGTTGGAGATGCGCCAGCGGGCCGAAACACTTGGGCGACTGATGCGCCAAGAGAAGGGAGTTCAAAACGCGGTCGTGCGATTCGAAAAGTTGTTGGTTCCTCGCGGTGCTAAGGCGTGCAGCAGTCCTTAAGAGTGCGGCTGCACGGAACGAACGGCGAAGCCAACTCGCATACTCTGGCCACGGCGCGGACTGGCACAAGGTTGAGAACGCGATTTTCGTAAGAACACTCGAACAGGCTGCTGCGTTAATTGGGCAGCGCGGGTTCGCTATTCGGATGAGTTGCAAAGGCAAAATGGTCGACTTACGCTTCATACTGCACCAGCTCATGGCGTGAGCCACTAAATCACGGGCCCAAAGACTGCTCCGTGTCGACCAGGCGCAAACGATAGCACGACTTTCAAACGTTGGATGCAAATCCCGCCGAAGAGCAATTCGCAATTTGGATTGCTGCCGACCGAACGTGCGAACAAAATTCTAGTCAACACAAAAGGACGGCGCCCGAGGACAAATGGTTCATTTCCTTGGACTCGTTTGAGTCACATGTGATCGCTTGCTTCTCCGCAACCCTGAAACTATGGCAGACCGGGTAAGGCCCTTACCTTCTTGAACCTTTCCGCTTCGCGAACTCACCTGTGTGGATCAGTATAGAGCCATCCGTCTCCGTGTCGCCCGCCGCGTATTTCTGCCGCGCCCATTCCTCGATGACCTCGCGGTTTTCCCGGAACACTTCGACTTTGTCCCGGTCGTCCGACCCGAAATCATCGTCTAGAGCTTCACGGCTGATGGCGCAGCGCACGCGGCTCTTTCCGTCCTGTCCGAAGAACACTATCACCTCACGGTTGAAATCGAATTTCTCCGCCTTGTTGGGGAATTTCAGTTCGTGCCGCTCAAGCGACCACCGGACGCGTTGCGCGATGAGCGTTGCGAACGGCTCGATGTCCGTCTCCATGCTTGCGCTGTCGAGCGCCGCCAGGTAGACCTTGCGGTCCCGCAGGCGAATGACCGTCCACGGGTATCCCCCCGAGGCCAGCATGACGTTCATCAGGAAGCGCGCTATGCGGCCGTTGCCGTCGGGATACGGGTGGATGTAGCCGAAGAGCCAGTGGCCAAGTACGACGGGAACGCAAGGTTCCGGCTCCTGTTCGAGCAGCTCGAAGAACGCGGGCATCGCGTCGCGCACCGCTTCCCACCGCGGGGGCACGTAGCGCGACGTGCGCAGATAGACGGCGCTGTTGCGATAGCCCGCCAGGTCTCCTGCCCTCACTACGCCCGCGGCCACCGAGGGCTGGAACAATTCGCGGTACCAGTCCATGTGCTGCTTGTGCGCCGTAACGCCGGCGGAGGCGCCGCCGATCACTTCTCCCACCGCCGCTTTCACGCGCTGAAACGCCTGCCAGTAGCCGCGCGCGGCCAGCGTATCGCGGCTCTTGCGGTCGGCCTCGTCATGTTCAGGGTTCCAGTTTCCCCGCCGTACCCGCTCAACCAAGTCCGGGCTCACCGAATAGCCTTCGATCGACAGCGAGTGATACGCATCGCTCTTGTAGATCTCGTCTACGTCGCGCAAGTAAGGGTCCTTGTCCTTCGGCAGGCCCGGCGCTTTCGGAAAGATCGCGATTACCGGCCTGCGCGTTTTTTCCCACAGCATCCGCAGCCGTCCCCGGATGGGAGCCGCTACCGGGCGCAGTTTTTCGAGTACCTGGCCCGCTTCGAAAGGATTGCGTTCGCGCACGTCGTAGCCGGTGCCCTTCATCCCTTTCAGGATGTCGTCCGCGAGTCTCGCTCGGCCGGTCGCGCGCAGCGCCCCGGCAAGATAGCCAGCCGTGGCCGAATGCCCACCATCCAGCAACAGCCGCAGCAGGTCCGAAGTGTCCGCGAGGCTCGCCAGCACGACTTGCGTCTCCACCGGGTTGCGCGCGAAGAACGTCTCCGCGACCTCGACAAGCGAGGCCGCCGAGGTGAACAAGCGCAGGCCGTCGCGGATGACGAGATTTTCTCTGGGCGGCATCGCCGGTACTTTCAGGTCGTAAAGCGAGGTGCCGAAGAGGAGCTTCAGTGTGTTGTTCGCGGCCTTGGGGCTGCACACCACCACCTGCTCTGGAATGACTGTGCTCTCGCCGTGCAGGACGAGCGACTGTTCCGCGGAGAGATGCCACCTCTCACCAAAGCGCTGGTCCGCGTACCGTCCGCAAAATTCCCAGAAAGACGCGTACCACGGCGTGCTGTCGCCTGCGCGCGCGCTCAGACTCGACGAGATCAGCCAGCCTTTCATGACTTCCTGCAGGAAGCCGTTTTCCACGAGGCGTTCGCGGTGTACGCGGCTGAGGTCTTCCGACCTGAACACACGCCGCCCACCCGCCTGAAGGTCTTTCAGGACGCCGAGGGATTCAGCCAATCTCTCGTTCGGTGTCGCCATGCGTTTGTCTCCGCTGCGCGATTACAAGTATATTCTGCCGTACGAATACAAGTATATTATGCTGTTCAGGTACAAGTCAATTATGCTGTGATAATGCAAGTAGATTCTGTTGTCCACCGCAAGCATATTGGTGATCCAACAGGATTACACTCCACGCAACGGCTACAGTCACATTAGCGGCGGAAGGGTGTGGGAGGCGGCACAACAGTTCTGTGCTGCCAGCGTCTCGGACTACCTCGTGGAGCGCTTGTAGAATTGGGGGATCGCTTATACCGACCGAGCAGCCCGCCTTCAATACCACTATCACGCGGCGAAGACCCGACTCTCCAGGAACTGCTCTCAGAAATTCACAGCGACACGCACGTAAGTTTACGATTTTACTCGTGCCGCAGCGCCACAATGGGATCCACTTGCGTCGCTCGACGCGCCGGCATCAGGCAAGCCGCCAGCGCGACTAATGTCAACAGCACCGCCACTCCCAGGAATGTCAGAGGGTCGTGTGTGCTCACGCCAAAAAGCATGCTATTCATCAGCCGGGTAAGCAGGAACGACCCAAGTAGCCCAATTCCCACACCAACTAAGGCCATCTTCCCTGCTTCGGCCAGCACCAGGCGCAGGACGTCTCCTCGCTCCGCCCCCATGGCCATGCGGATGCCAATCTCCTGGGTGCGCTGTCCAGCAATGTACGAAATCACTCCATAAATCCCGACGCACGCAAGCATAGTGGCCAGTGCCGCAAATATGCCCAGCGATGTCATGGCGAAGCGCTTCGCAGTGAGTTGGCTGGCGATGACGTCAAACATCGGCCTCACACCCCAGACCACGATCTCGCTGTTCACGCTCGCCGCGGCTTGTTGCAGCGCATTCGCTTCACTCAGCACCGGGCGATCTGCTCGCACCGCTGCAGCGAAGCCGCGAGCCACAAGCGGGACGAAAGGATCGGCAATCTGGTCGATGGCGAAATAACACTGCGCGTGAACGGGCGAGCTGCTGTTCTCATCGAGTCCCCATTGCTTGACATGACCCACAATTCCGACGATCTCCGCACTCGTATTCAGCACATCGAAATTCACGTGCCTGCCAATGGGATCGCTATCCCCAAAAAAGAACCTGGCAAAGTCCTCGTCTATCACCACAACAAAGGAAGCCTTCTCGTTATCCGCATCCTCAAGGAAACGCCCGCGCTTCAGTGGGATTTTCATGAGCCGCAGATAATCCGGCTGCACCGCATAGAATAGGCTCAGTTTCATCTCCGCATTCGATGCAGGCTTGGCCTCGTTATCCAGCCAGAGTGGGATGTCGGAATCGCCGCGCATAGGAGTGGAGGCCATCGTTAGGGAAGCAGCCTGGACGCCGGGGACGGCGGCCATTGCGTCGCGCAGCCGCCGGAAATTGGCGCGCACCTCCGCCGGCGTCTTTCCCAGTTGCTGCGACGGTGCAACACCAAACGTGAAGACATTTTGCGGATCAAATCCCGGATCGACGTCCCATAGCTTAGCCAGACTCCGAATCATCAATCCCGCCCCGGCAAGCAGCACCGATGCCAGTGCCACCTCCAACGCCACAATAACACCTTGCGTACGGTGTCGCGTGCCGCTTCCGCCTCGCCCACCTTCCTTCAGCGTCTCCTGCAGGCGTGTCCCGGAGATCTTAAGTGCGGGAACCAAGCCGAACAGGATGCCCGTCAGGAGCGAAGCCGCGAAGGTGAATAGGAGTACCCGCCCATCCAGATGGACTTCCTCAGCGCGCGGCAGTGCATCCGGCAGAGCCTTGATGCCTGCTTGTGTGCCCCATGCCGCCAAGAGCAACCCGAGCGCTCCTCCGGCGAGCGCTAGCAACACGCTCTCTGTCAGAATCTGGCAAACCATACGCTTACGGCTTGCTCCAAGCGCGGTACGAATGGCGAATTCGCGCATCCTTCCCGTCGAGCGTGCCAGCAGCAGGTTGGCCACGTTCGCACAGGCGATCAGCAGTACAAACCCCACCGCCGCAAGCAGCACGAACAGAAATGGGCGAATCTCCCCTACGACATTTTCTTTGAGCGATACCAGCGCAACGCCTGAATCCTTGTTGCTCTCGGGATAGATCTCCGCAAGGTGGCGGGCAATAGCTTCCATCTCCGCCTTGGCTTGAACCAGCGTTACCCTAGGCTTCAACCTCCCGACGGCGTCCATGCCCATGCCAACACCGCGGCGCCGGAACAGCGGCTCACTCCACTGCGCGATGGGTACATAGACGTCGGTGTTGTCTTTGAAAGTTTTCATTGCGCTCGCAGGAATGATTCCCACGACGATGTAGCACGTAGCATCCAAATCGATCGATCGGCCCACCGCGTCGCGCGAGGCGCCGAATTTTCGCTTCCACAAGCCTTCGCTGATCAGCGCCACAGGAGCCGCACCGAGTTGGTCTTCCTGCTCGGTGAAATTTCGTCCCAGTACCGGCTGCACACCGAGAATGGGGAAAAATGTCGCGGAGATCATGTTCACTTTTACTCTCTCCGGCTGACCCATTCCCGTGAGATTGAAGTTGTCGCCGCGAAACGCTGCCATCGAGGAAAACGAATGGTTCTCGCGCTGCCAATCCAGGAAGTTCGGATATGAGATCGACGCAGTGTTAAAATGGGCTTGCCGCGCGTAAAGTGATACGAGTTGCTCGGGATTTGTGAAGGGCAGAGGATTCAGGAGTACTCCGTTCACCACCGAAAACAAAGCAGTATTTGTCCCGATCCCGATCGCCAGCGTGAGAATCACGATTGCCGCGAATCCCGGACTCTTGACTAACAGCCGTATGCCATAGCGCACGTTTTGCCAAAACGTGTTCATCTTCGTCGAGCCCGCACCTTCTCTGAAGCGCGGACAGTCTTACTTCAGCAGATTGCGCGCTGAGCGTCTGTGAGGGCTGACACCGGTACTGTGACTCGTGAACTAAGTCATACGTTGTTTTTCAGTTGCGTCCTGGCACAAGCGTGATCCTTCGCCGTCGCAAATCGAGTAGGCAAGCCCTGCAATGAGTCCAATGTTCAGCCGCACAGTCGAAAAATGTCGGGACTGTTGAATTTCACGCGCGATCCGGTTACTTCGATTTGGTCGCCCTCGGCAGATTTTTCAACCAAATACCAGGAAGGACCGACGTGAACTTCGATCGCCTTTTTATCGGTTGCCACCCGGGCCTTTCGGATTGGCTGTGTTCAGTAAGGCCCTGGTGCCCATCAGGGTGCCTTCCGTTGAAGTGTCCTACCCCGAAGAGTCCTCGCGAACAGTCACGCAGGAACGCGCCAAGCATCTGGTGATGCAGCGATCGTTCATCCTGTGATGGTGGTCACTGGAATAGGTTTAGAACGCATTAAAATTGCAACTGGAACATCCGATACTCTTCCTTCCGCCCATTGAGCCAGATTGGGTCCGTTCCGCTCTCGAGGGAGGTACTTATGAGCACAAATCTCCACATTCCATATTCTTTCCGGGTCCGTCGACAAGGAAGCCCTGTGGCTCGAAACTATTGAAGGTCTCGCAAATGCCAAGCGGCGCATGAACGAAATAGCGGCAGAGTCACCCGGTAAATACCTTGTGTTCTGTGATTTTTCTCACACAGTCGTGGCCCTAACAGACACGGCAACGGAATTGCGATTCGACGAGGTGCCGCTGCTCCCAGACATCGCAGACAAACACCCGAGTGGAGACGCACATGGTCGTTAAGCGCACTGCGGTGAGTACCAAACTGTCGCTGAAAAATTTCGCCTTTTTGGACAAGCAGAGGCGATTCTTTCGGCCATATGACATTTCCATGAGCTCTCTTGTCAATTTGTGTGTGCGCGTTGTTAGACAGCTTCATGCAAGAGGTGAATTAAGTCTGGAGCCTCTACAACTTCAGGCTCAACTTAGCCTCGATCTCGGCAAGTTTATCGAAGCTAAGCAGCGCGAGCGCGTTACCGCTCCGAAACACGTTTCTTCCCGAGGTCCCAAAAGCAGCCCAATGACGAAGAGGCAGAGAGTGCAGCGGTTGCTGAAGTTGCGGACATGGACCAACAAAAATGCGCGATTTTGCGGCCAGCCGCTGTGGCGCATGAAAAGATAGCTGTGTAGCAGGTCACTTTTTTCTTCGAGCTGGCGCGCGCAGACGAGAAGGTGACGATTTGCTCGGGAAAGGGAGAGCATGTTTAGAATCAGCGCAGCAAAATTCATTGCGCCGGGTATCAAGCGCTTTCTGATCGAAGCACCGCGAATCGCGAAAAAGCACCAAGCAGGGCAATTCGTGATTTTGCGGCTGGACGAACACGGAGAGAGGATTCCACTCACGGTTGAGAGTTCGAACAAGGAGACCGGGGTCATTTCGATTGTGGTGCAGTCCGTCGGAAAGACAACGCACCAGTTGAACGGGTTGGACGCGGGGGACGGGATCCTGGACGTAGTGGGGCCCCTCGGGAAACCGTCAGTAATTGAGAATTTTGGGACGGTGGTGGTCGTGGGAGGAGGAGTCGGAACAGCGCTCGTCTACCCGACGACAGCCGCGCTGAAACGAGCGGGAAATCGTGTGCTGTCGATTGTGGGCGGGCGCAACCGGGACCTGGTGATTTTGGAAGAGGAGATGAGAGCGGTCAGCGACGAGCTGTACGTGACGACAGATGACGGAAGTTATGGAAAGAAGGGGTTGGTCACGGACAAATTGCGGGAGCTGCTCGAGTCGGGAGAGGCGATCCGCCTCGTGCTGGCAGTGGGCCCGATTCCGATGATGAAGGCAGTCGCCGATCTGACCCGTAAAAAGAAGATTCACACCGTTGTGAGCCTGAACCCGATCATGATTGACGGGACGGGAATGTGCGGCGGATGCCGCGTGCTGATAGGAGGAAAGAGTCAGTTTGCATGCGTGGACGGGCCAGAGTTCGACGCACAGGAAGTGGATTTCGATGTGTTGATTCAAAGAAACCGGATGTATCGGGAGGCGGAGAAACGCTCTCTGCAGGAGTACCAGCAGCGAGTGGCGAACGAGGAAAATTCTGCGTGCATGGTCAAGGAAGGTGCTCGATGAGTCCGACAAAAGAAACCTCGACGAACCCGTTCACACTAAAAGAACGCATGAAATTCCCGCACCAGCCCATGCCGGAACAAGCCGCGGAGTTGCGCATACAAAATTTCGGAGAGGTGAATTTAGGTTATACGGAGGAGCTCGCCCGGCAAGAAGCGCTGCGTTGCCTGGAATGCGCGAAGTGCACGTGTGTAGAACAATGTCCCGTCGGCGTAGACGTGAAAGAGTTTGTGAAGTTGATCGTGGCAGGAAAACTGCTAGAAGCGGCGGCAAAGATCCGGGAAAACAATGTACTGCCAGCGATAACCGGCCGGGTGTGCCCGCAGGAAAATCACTGCGAGGGTGCGTGCCTATTGCACAAGAAAGTGGATCCGCTGGGTATTGGCTATCTTGAGCGGTTTGTGGCCGACTACGAACAACGCGTGGGAGCACGCGTGGCACAGAAGGCGCTGGCAACGGGGAAAAAGGTGGCCGTCGTGGGGAGCGGACCCGCGGGCCTAAGCGCGGCTGGGGATTTAGTTCAGAAAGGCCATAAGGTGCATGTGTTCGAAGCGCTGCATGAGATCGGCGGAGTGCTGGTATACGGGATACCGGAATTCCGCTTGCCAAAACAAGTGGTTCGCGAACAGATCGACAAGATGCGGGACATGGGAGTCCAATTCGAAACCGACGTAGTTGTCGGGAAAACGGTGACGATCGACGAACTGCTTGAGGAAGAGGGCTACGACGCATTGTTCATCGCCACCGGGGCCGGTTTGCCAGTGTTTTTGGGAATCCCCGGCGAGCATTTGAATGGCGTGTATTCAGCGAATGAGTTTCTGACTCGGATCAATCTGATGCACGCCTATGAGTTCCCACTCTATGACGAACCAATCGTGGATTTGCGCGGAAAACATGTGGCGGTCGTGGGAGGGGGCAACACGGCGCTGGACGCGATCCGCTCCGCGCGGAGGCTGGGGGCAGATAAGGCGTACGTGATCTACCGGCGGAGCGAGAAGGAAATGCCGGCGCGAATTGAGGAAGTAAAACACGCCCAACAGGAAGGCATTGAGTTTCGGATACTGACCAATCCCATAAAATTCCTAGATGATGGACGCGGTGGGCTCGGAGGAACTCAGTGCGTACAAATGGAACTGGGCGAACGGGACGCTTCTGGTAGGCGTAGGCCCGTACCGATCGCGGGATCAGAATTTGAAATTCAGTTGCAAGCTGTAGTGATCGCCACAGGAACATCGGCGAACCCTTTGATCCAATCTACGACCCCAGGCTTGAGGACGAGCAAAAGAGGATACATCGAGGTCGATCGCGAAACCCAGCGGACGTCGTGCAAGAGCGTGTTCGCGGGCGGAGACATTGTTACAGCAGGGGCGACGGTGATCCTCGCGATGGGAGCTGGGAGGAGAGCAGCGAAATCAATTCACGAGTACTTGACAACGGGGGAGTGGGCAGAGAACCCCATCAAGAGTTAAGACGGAAGAAGAAAACGCACAGGAGCGGAGGAAAGCGGGATCGCGCAGAAAAAGGCAGCTACGAACGAGGACTTGGAGGTTGGTTTAGGCAGATGTAGGCCACGGTCGCTGCAGAAAGAGACACGAGGAGAACCATTATGATCATCAAGAAATCGGAGTCGCTTGCCTACCATTCGGGAGGACGTCCCGGAAAAATCGAAGTCACACCGACGAAGGCTTGCCGGACCCAAAGGGACCTGAGCATGGCGTACACACCAGGGGTGGCCGAGCCATGCCTGGAAATTCAGAGACAACCCTGCGATGCATACAAATATACAGCGAAAGGAAACCTGGTAGCCGTAGTCACAAACGGGACGGCGGTGCTGGGCCTAGGAAACATCGGAGCAATCGCAGGGAAACCCGTCATGGAAGGAAAGGGAGTGCTGTTTAAGAGGTTCGCCGATGTGGATGTCTTCGACCTGGAAGTGAATTCGACGAATCCCGACGATGTAATCAAGGTTTGCCAGCTGCTGGAACCGACGTTTGGCGGCATCAACCTCGAAGATATCAAGGCACCGGAGTGCTTCTACATCGAGGAGACCCTGAGGAAGACGATGAAAATTCCGGTGTTTCACGACGACCAGCACGGAACCGCAATCATTACCGGTGCCGCACTCCTGAACGCGCTGGAACTTGTGGGCAAAGCGATCGATCAGGTGCGCGTAGTCTTCAATGGAAGCGGCGCATCGGGGATCGCGACGGCCGAGCACTACCTGAGGCTTGGCGTAAAGCGCGAGAACATCGTCATGGTGGATACGAAAGGCGTGGTGTACGAGGGCCGCACGGAGGGAATGAATCCGTATAAGGCGAGGTTCGCACAGAAGACGCCCCTCCGGACGCTGACGGATGCAGTGAAAGGCGCAGATGTATTCGTCGGACTGTCGGTGAAGGGCGCGTTCACGCAGGAAATGCTGCAGTCCATGGCCGCCCGGCCGATCGTGTTTGCCATGGCCAATCCGGATCCTGAGATCACCTACGAGGACGCGTTGGCAGCGCGCAAGGACGTGCTCATGTGCACTGGTCGAACGGATTATCCGAACCAAGTGAACAACGTGCTGGGATTCCCGTTCATTTTTCGCGGGTCGCTGGACGTGCGCGCGACAGTGATCAATGAGGAGATGAAACTAGCCGCGACGCGAGCGCTAGCGGCATTGGCAAAGGAAGATGTGCCGGATTCTGTGTGCCAGGCGTATGGCGTAGATCGCATTCGATTTGGACCGGACTACATTATCCCGAAGCCGTTTGATCCGCGCGTGCTGGTTTGGGAGGCGTCGGCGGTGGCGAAGGCGGCCATGCAAACGGGGGTAGCGCAGACGCCGGTCGACTTGGTGGAATACCGTGAACGGTTGGAAAGATTACTGGGCAAGGCGCATGAAGTGATGCGCATGATCATCCATAAGGCGCAAGCGCGGCCGCAGCGCGTAGTCTTTCCGGAAGGGGACGATGAGAAGATTCTTCGCGCTGCGCACATTCTGATTGAGGAAAAAATCGCACAACCAGTGGTGCTGGGCGACAACCGATTGATTGAAGCGAAGGCGGTTGACCTAGGAGTGCCACTCGACAAACTGGAAATTGTGAATCCAAAGACCTGCGCAAAGCGGGAGACATACGCAAATCACCTGTATGAGCGGAGACAGAGACGAGGCGTGACGCGCTCCGAGGCGCAGGAACTGATCAACAATCGAAACGTGCTGGGAGCTGTGATGGTGAGCCTGGGCGACGCCGGCGCACTGATTGCAGGAGTGAATCAACACTTCCCAGACGTGATTCGTCCGGCGTTGCAGGTGATCAAGCCTCGCCCAGGACTGCATCGCGTCGCAGGCTTGTATGTGCTGGTGACACGACGGGGAGATCTGTACTTTCTCACGGACTGCACGGTGAACATCGAACCGAGCGCGGAAGATTTGGCAGAGATCGCAATCTCCGCGGCGGAAACAGCCAAGCGGTTCAACGTGACACCTCGGGTGGCGATGCTGTCCTTTTCGAACTTTGGCAGCACGCGGCATCCGTTGTCGGAGAAGGTGCGACGAGCCGTGCAACTGGTCCAGCTGAGGGACCCCACCTTGATGATCGACGGTGAGATGATGGCCGATACGGCGGTCACGCCAGAGATTATTGAACGGACATATCCATTCTCGAAACTGCGTCAGGGAGCAAACGTGCTCGTGTTTCCAGACCTGACCTCAGCGAACACTTGCTACAAACTGCTGCAGAGAGTTGGTGGGGCCGAAGCCATCGGGCCGATCCTGATGGGGATGTCCAAGCCAGTCCATGTGCTACAGCGTGGAGCAGAGGTCGAAGAGATTGTGAATATCGCCGCGGTTGCGGTAGTGGATGCACAAGAAGCGGAAGCGCAACTTGCACGGGAAGGGCTACCGGGGGAGCTGCCCGGGAAGGAAGAGCACGCCGCGCAACAACTGCATACAGTGAATCTGTAGTCCATCGACTTTGGGCGGGCCGCCGAAGCATGGATGGGTTGCGGCTAAGGATTTCTCACGTGCCTGCCGAGGACAGGCTCCGCCAAAACGTATCGGGTGTAGACGCGCAAAAGCAATCGCAGAAGCGTCCAACCGTCGCGTTCCGCGAGATCGCATTGAGGATCACCGGAAGCAGCACACTGCGCGACGAGACTGCAAAGTCTTCTCCATCCAGGCAGTAAGCAACGACTCAGTGAGGGCGCGGCGTACACCGAGAGGGAAGCGTCCAAAAGAACACTACCCAGTTGGGGCTAATCATAAATGGTCCACCCAGCGTCAGCTGGTCGCTACCAAGGAAGCGGCAAGGCGAAGCTGACGCAGCAAGGAACGCTTCTTCTTCTGGTGGGACTGCATGCAACATGGATGGTTTCGCGACGCACAAGTGGAATTAGTCACCAGGCGCGGTTTTTATTGACCTGATTTGGAGAGGTATTGCTGCAAGAATTCAACTGTCGCGTAGAACTCGAAGTCCCGGTTTGCCTTCTTCTGAAAGCCGTGACCTTCATCTTTTGCCATTACGTACCAAACCACTGTGCCTTGTTTTTTCAGCGCCGCAACGATCTGGTCGCTCTCACTTACTGGTACACGCGGGTCGTTTTTTCCCGCCACTACCAACATTGGTTTCCTGATCTTCTCAACATTGTTCATCGGCGCGATCTTTTCCAAAAAGTCTCGCATTTTGGGGTCGCGCTCGTCCCCGTACTCGACTCGGCGCAAATCGCGCCGATAAGCTTCCGTGTTCTCCAAGAAGGTAACGAGGTTAGACGGCCCTACTATATCGATCGAACAACAAATTCGATCGCTGTAAAAGGTCGAGACCGCCAGCGTCATATGGCCACCATAGCTTCCACCAGTCACCGCTATCCGACCCGCGTCTAGGTCCGCCTGCGTGGCGATCCAGTCGATCAGCGCGTTTATATCTTTGTAGCTTCCCTCGCGCAAGAAACCGTTGTCCAGTTTCGTGAACTCCTTGCCATATCCCGTTGACCCACGTACATTCGGTTGCAGGATGGCCACGCCGAGCTCGTTCAGGAAATAGTTGTCCGACCCGAGAAACCCAGGGCGCGATTGCCCCTCAGGCCCCCCATGAATTTCGATCAGGACAGGTCGCTTGCCCTGGAACTTCGCCGGTGGACGAAAGAGGAAGCCCGATATTGTCCTCCCGTCAAATGTCTTCCAGCGAACCAGCTCTGCGTCGCGAAGTCCGGAAGTGTTCACTGCCGTCTCGCTAGTCGTCCAGCGCTCAACTTTCCCAGTACTCACGTCCAGCGAATAGCAATCACCGGGATCTTTGGCTGTCGTCATTCCAAAGCCCAGGTCGTGGTTATTGCGGTGCCAGATTAATCCTCCAATCACCGCGACGGGGAGAGTCGGGACGGGCTGTTCCTTTCGGGTGACCGCATCAATTAGGTGCAGTTTACTGATCCCGTTTTGATTGCTCAGATACGCCAGCCACTTGCCATCCCACGACTGCGCGAATTCGTCGACGTCCCACGAAAGATCAGGTGTCAAAACCTCCATCTTTTTGGTCGACAAGTCAATATAACCTAACCGCTGAAATTCCGAGTCCTTGTCTGTCGTAACGTAGACGCCCTTTCCATCCCGGCTGAATCGAGCGCTGCCGTAAGCTACCTGCACGTCGGTTTTTCGGGGCGTCAACTCAGTCTTCTCGCCGGTTGTCGCGTCCACGAGCCAGAGATAAGTTTCGTTGACCGATATTCCTTCCAAGAGAAGAATCTTCTTGTCATCTGGTGACCAGCCCTGCGGTTCCCATCCGCCACCACTCAATTGCAACAGCATGTGGTCTGTCTTGCGGTCGGACGGGTCCATCACCCAGAGGTCGGTGTCTTGGTTGTTGCGACGCGTTGAAACATATGCAATTCGGTCACCGCCCGTCGACCATCGCTCCGACGTGTTGCGCGATTTCCCGTCGGTCAGGAGTATGCTCTCACTCGTCGCCAGATCGTAGCGAAAGAACTGGTACCACTCGCCTCCACCAACGTCCTTGCCGTATAGGACATAATCACCTCCCTTCGGGTGAAACGACCCCCCATACACCGGCTCCGGAAAGAAAGTGAGTTGACGTCGGGCACCTTGTGGCATCTCTACAAGATGCGCTTGATAGGTGTTTCCGAAGCGAGTGCCGATGATCATCTCGCGCCGCGTCGGGTGCCAATCGGTCTGAAACGCCTCACGATTCTCCGTGTATCGCCCGGCAGTTTCTGCAACCGACGCTGAAATCTTCGGGACGCCTTCTACTACCAGATTTTCTCCTGGAGCGATCGCATCTTCTTGCGCATTTGACGAAAAGCCAGCCGCGAAAAACATTGCAACCAGAATGTATCGCTTCATTTACGCACCTCTGTTTTGACACTTCTGAATCCCGCTTTTATGGATAAGCGAAGGACCTGATCAATTGAGGCTACCCCGGGCAGGATATTATCACCACAAGTAATGACGATTTCCTTTATTGTCAGATGCCCGCAGGAATCGCGGTCAATGTCCCAAATTTGTTGGGAATCGACAGCGCCGGAACTAGAATGCCAGGATGGCTCGTCAAGAGCATATAAGGGATTGCTTCCGTTCACTCCTTTCCGATTGCCGCTTCGCGCTCCGTCAGCTTCTGAAATCGTGGTCCTATACAACTGTTGCAATTCTTACCCTTGCCCTAGGCATCGGTTCCGCTACGAGCCACTGCCCGAAGTGAAACAACGAATTGACAGTGTGCTTGGCGGTTCGCCTCTGATTTAGCAGGAAGGTCCAGGCGCATTCTTACGCGTCGCAACGTGGCCTGGTACCTGGTAAGGCGTTACCGGACATGCCGGTACTTGGATATTTGTCTGGTTATCGCAGGAGTTGAGAGCTATTTCTTGTTAGGATGGCTGATAGCACTACTCGGGTGAAAGCTGTGAAGAAAAAAAAGGGCTCTTACAAAGAAGCGTTTTCCAAGGGGTCAAGCCGGGGGTTACTGCTGTTTTGTCTTGCCATCTCACCACTGGATACTCATGGACAAGGCGTTGGCAAATCGGTCGCAGAGAGACTCGGCTTCGCAGGTGATGCCAAGTTGCTAATCGTTCATGCCGACGACGTGGGCATGACTCATTCCGTGAATGCAGCCACGATCAAGGCTCTGGACACAGGTCTCGTCAACTCTGCCAGCATTATGGTGCCGTGCCCATGGTTCCCCGAGATTGCCGATTACGCCAAATCTCACCCCGGTGTCGACTTCGGTCTGCACCTTACGCTGACGAGTGAACGCATCTACTACCGATGGGGGCCCGTTGCATCAAGAGATCACGTTCCGAGCCTAGTCGACGAGAACGGCTACTTTCATCAAGATTGGAGGCAAGACACGCACATCGATCCAAAGGACGTGGAAGAGGAGCTCCGCGCTCAAATCGAACGCGCTTATGCGATGGGCATCCGCCCTACGCATCTAGACTCACATCAATACCGCCTCATTGACAATGGCAAGGAGACCTTCGACGCCTTTGTCCGCGTCGCGCACTCGTACAAGCTCCCGATTTTTGTCACGCGTGATTGGTTCGCGGAACGCCCCTATCTCAAGTCGAGCATCGCTCGCGATGACATCGTGATCGACCACACTGTGACCATTAACCCCTCGGTTCCTCCGGAAAAGTGGGTTGAATTCTATGAGACAGCCATGAAAAATCTTCAACCGGGGGTCACAGAATTCGTCATTCACACGGCGTTGGCTGATGACGAAATGAGAGCTGCCACACGTGAGCGCGACACATGGGGCGCCGCCTGGCGTCAACGTGACTTCGATTTCTTTGTAAGCCAGGAATTCCGTCAGATGCTTCAAGAGCAGAATATTAAGCTGATTAACTGGCGACAATTAGTCGGCGCGCTGAACCAATGAAATCGCAGCTTGCACCACTCGCGAAAAGTAGCTAGGTGGATAGTTCCTTCAACCCTCGCCACCATGTTCTTTGATCACCGTGCGTGCGTCTTTGTCCTCTCGTGGCCCGGCAAATTTCGAGTGCCGAAGATGATCGACTTACGTTTCATACTGCACCGCTTCATGGCGCGTGAGCCACCAAGTCGCGGGCCCAAAGACTGCTCCGTGTCGACCAGGCGCAAACGATAGCGCGACTTTCAAACGTTGTTTGCAAATCCCGCCGAAGAGCAAGGCGCAATATGGATGGTTGTCGCATCGGCGGGTACTATGAGCCATTACCGATTAGCTGACAAATCAGGCCCTGACTGGACGGAGGCCGCCACGTGATGGTCTTTCCCGGCAATATTTGGCCGCATTGGTGCTTAGTTCTGAATGGTCACTGGAACGTCGGGGAAAACGGCTACATTGCCGCTCGTGTCGACAGCCCTGACCACTACGATATGACTTCCATTCGAGTACATAGTGGTGTTCAGAGAAAAATTGTAGCCAATGGCAGCCGGTGCATTTGGCAAATCGTTCGCGACGTCAGGGCGAGACCCACCGTAAGCGGCAGTTCCAGCCAAGGTACCATCGACGTAAATGTCCACCCTTGACACTGCCGTGTCGTCCAAGGCCCAGCCGGCCACGTTAACGGTGCCGGAAAGCTGCGCGTTCGGAGCAGGGCTGTCCACGGAACCGAGAGGAGTAAAAATATCGCTGGCCGGAAGGCTATTGTGCAGGTCGTAAATCACCTGACGAGCATGCTTGTAATCTCCCGCAATAAGATACACGTCTCCTTCAAGAACACTATTGGGGCCAAACGTGAAAAACGTCCTGGGAGCAAAGTAGTTCGTGCCGGAGCCAGTGGGTCCGGAATCTCCGGCGGCGGCAAAGCCGCCTAGATAAGGCGCCATAGGAGGCACGAAGACAGTCAGGCCGTTATCGCTGTTGTCGACAAAAGCTCCCCATCGCTCGGAGGCATACAGAGTAGGGCCGAACATTGGCAGCTGCGGCATGGTCACAAACGTCAAGGAAGATCCGGTCCAAGGAGTTGTGTTGCTGTTACAGGCGAACCGGTCGAAGCCGAGGTTCACATAAACCGCGGGGAACTCCTGGATGCTGTTGGCGTGGTGGTCAGAACCAAAGTGGGTGATCTTGTAGTGGACCTTGAAGGTGAAAGCATGGTTGGTGACAACCGAGACGGTCGCTTCGATGTACATGTCGCCGACTACCGGCTGACCTGGCCCTCCGCCCTTGTCGTCGGGATTCCACTGATAAGGCTGGGTCTTGATGTAGAGTGATTCTGTGGCCAGGGTCTGTGCCAACACAGGGCTGCCCTGATTGTATTTGTCGCCTCCCTGAACTGGGTTCCAACCCCAAGTACCCGTGCATCCTGCGCAAGGGTCGTATTTTGCTTTTCCGTCGTATTCCGCGGCTTGCACTTCCCTTCCGGTATCATGCTCGTTGACGAAGTTGGTACCGTTCAAACTCACCTCGACGATGGAACCGCCCCAGAACGTCTGTAGGCCGACTCGTGATGCGTCCGTGCCTGAATCCGATTCCAGGTAAAGAACGGACCCGCTCTGATAGGTGTGGACGCTGACCACTGGCTCGGTCGTCAGTACAAGCTGTGCGCTGTGCGACTTAGCGCCAGCCGTCCCTGTAACTGTGAGTTGAAACAGCCCAACGGGGGCTGAGCTGGACACCGAAAAGGTCACGGATTGAGCCACTCCGGGTTGGAGAGTGAAGGAAGATCCAGGAGTCGCAGTTACGCCGGAGGGTAATCCCTGAAGCGTGATATCAACCGAATCGCTAAATCCATTTTGGGGAGAAAACGAGAAGACCACACTCGAACTTGTTCCTCCTGCCACTGCCGAAGCCGAAACAGGTGAAATAGAGAGAGTGAAATCCTGCACTGGTGGTGGAGGTGTCTGCTGACCACCTCCGCCACATGCCGCCAGCGTCAAGACGAAAGCCGCAGCTATCAGCAGATCCACCCCAGGAGCTATGTCCCGGCGGATCACTGAGAGACGAGGTCGAAAGAGTCGGACTGCCAATTGTGATCGAATGTGATTCAATCCGAGGCCGAACAATTGGCGCCGCTCCCGGCAGTTTATGCCTCATGGAATAGTCTGTCAGATTCTTTGGAATTACAATTACCAGCATATTACAGCGTTCCACTGCAAATTTGCCAGCCAACTCATGGTTAACGTCAGTGCTTTATCGAGCTCCACCATGCTTCCGTTTGTCGGGTAGGACGGTGGCGCGAAATCGGGCTTCGAATGATGCCGCCGTTTCCACCGTCCCCTCTATCAGTAGGGTCGAGGCCTGGCGCCGTGTCCCGTAGGTTCCGCCTACCTGGGGCTCCCCGTTTCCTCTGGGAGTGGACTCACTAGCCGAACCGTAAACCGGTTTCCAGACCCCGCCGCGTC
>Ga0126373_10000752_pt1 | contig 21883 bp, 13 predicted proteins | sample PanSoiMetPlot_11_FD_92545 | JGI IMG/M metagenome (GOLD analysis project Ga0126373, IMG submission 92545) | Tropical forest soil microbial communities from Panama - MetaG Plot_11 | ecosystem: Environmental > Terrestrial > Soil > Tropical forest > Bulk soil | place: Panama | collected 2016-02-17 | reverse complement strand
GCCGCTGATCGTGCTGACTGCGGGCAAAAACGTAGATGCATCGGAATTGCCGCCGGGGCTGCAAAAGAACGACGTCGAAGACTTTCGCGCCATCTGGGTGAACGAGCTACAAGTGAAACAAGCCCAGCTCTCGACGCAGGGCAAACGGGTGATAGTTCCTGACAGCGATCACATGATCCCTTTCGAGCGGCCTGATGCGGTCGTAAGCGCCATTCGGGAGGTCTCTGCCGCGACGAATGCACCTGCACGATGAGAGAAGCAACGCACCGGCGACGCAGTCGAAAACCGATCAGTTCCCATCAGGCACCGAACTGTTCCTCAATGCTTGAAGGCGATAATGTCCGAGTTGCCGACTATTACCGGCCAGTGAAGAAGTCGCTATGACCCTGGGGTTCTGAGTGCCATAGGAAACCATCGCCGCTTTGCTTAGCGTCTCATACTGACGTATTTTCAGCCGTTGCGTGCTACAGCCGACCTGGCGTCTTTATTGAACTACTGCAACCACCCCTCTTAAGGAGGGTCACCGCTCAAGTTGGGGGTGATTCCTATTGAAGTTTGCGATGACAATCTTCGTGCTGGTCGTAGGAAGTGCAGCCGCACAGACTCAAGCGCCAGACAGTCCGAAAGGGCCGATCGCATTTCGATTCCACCCGGTCTTGGTGGGACAGAAGCGCGCCTTCCACGTTGAAGTGAGCTTTCGAGCAACGCAGGCGATTACGCCGATTGTCGTGCCAACAAGTTGGGGTGACGCCTCGCACCTCGAAGCACAGACGCAAAACCTGAAGGTATTGACCTCGGGAGCGACCCTCGTTGTCGGGGCCAACCTTGGCTTGCGGGAGCTCCAGGCGCGGCCCGGACAGCGGGTTGAGCTGGCCTACGATATCGTCCCGCTACAGACAGAATGGTTCCGGCATCCGCAGGAGCACATGGCAATCATCAACGACGATTATTTCCTGTTCAACATAGAAAACGCGCTGGTCTACCCGCAGCTGCCGCGCACAGACATCGTGAGCGCAACGTTCGACTGGCGCTTTATCCAAGGGAACCCCTTCGTCAGCAGTTTTGGCGTTGGACAGAGGCTGCTCCAGGTGCGAGCGCCATGGTATCAAGTGCTCGATACTCTCTTCGCTGGCGGACATTTTCGCATGACTCAGAGCCATGAGAATGGAACGTCGCTGGTTCTGGCCGCTCGCGGGACTTGGAGATTTACCGATGCCGAGGCGTTTGTACAGATTCGCCGAGTGGTCGATACGGAGAACAAGTTCTGGCATGTGCAACAAATGCCGTTCTTTCTGGTGACACTTGCGCCGTTCGATGAAAAGTCAGGCGACAATGACGGCAGCGGCTTCACGAACGCGTTCATGCTATTTCTCTCTCATGAGGACACGTTTGATGCGGAGCGCCTGCGGCTGCTTGCCCACGAAATGTTTCACCACTGGAATCCATTGAGCATGGGTCCAGTCAGCGGAGATGAGTCGCTGCAGTGGTTTACTGAGGGCTTCACCGTCTATTACGACGCCTCGATCCCGCTACGTGCGGCGCTCATTTCGTATGCTGATTACTTGGAGTATCTCAATCGGCGGCTGCAGGAGTACCGGAAAGTGACGAACGCCGAGTGGCGAAAGATGTCGCATTCATCGGGGCCTGGTTCCGTACTACCCTATGCGCGGGGCGCGGCAATCGCACTTTGGGCCGATACCGCAATTCGGGAACGGAGCGATGGGAGGTTCTCGCTTGATAATGTCATGTTGGATTTGGTCAATGAAGCACAGGTCTCGAAGCCTCGGGAGCTGAACGAAGACAGGGTTTTCCGGGCGCTTGCGCGTTATCTGGGGCCCGAGCAGGTTTCTATGATTCGATCCATGGCGCTCGATGGAGCAGAGGTGCCTCTGCCGGACAGGTTGGCGGGATGCGCTCGACTGGCGCAGGTAACCCGGACCGTGGTCGATCCTGGATTTGACGAGAACAGTCTCGATACCAAGCACATTGCCGGCGTTGACCCAGAGGGTTCAGCATACCGCGCCGGAATTCGCGACGGTCAGGAAGTCTTCCGCGTGTCGATCTATCACCATGATCCATCGAAGGAGGTGTTGCTTGGGGTCGTTATTAACGGAAAGAGAGAGATGATTCAGTATTCCGCCGCGAAACAGCAGATAATCCCCCAATATCAGGCGACAGTTGAGGAGAAGCTGGCTCGGACCTGCAGGTCTTTTTAGGTCGGCGGCTCTGTTTGGCCGGTGATGGGCATAACCGGAAGTTGGGACCTGGGTTGCAGCCGCAATGCGGACTAGCTCCCCCTAAGGCCGTAGAGTTAACGGATGCAGATTCAAGGCCGTCGCCGGAATCCACGTCGTACGATGACGCAGAGCTGCGGAGCCTTGACCCTCACACGCACGCGCCTTTGGCGTTCGACCACTCGGTTTGCACGGTGTAAGACTGCCCGGGCGAAGGTGGAGCGGGCGGCGGTGGCACCTGTGGACAGCCGCCAGACGGGGTGAGCGTCACTGTCAGATTTACCGGCGTGGTGCCGTCAACCACTACGGTTGCCGAAACGGTTGTGGTAAACGCCGTGGATGCGGCCGCGCGCACGCCAGCTGTATTGATGATCTTGTTCGAGCCTTCGCAAATGTCCCCGATTTCGCCGTTGGCATCATCGTACCAGCCGCGTCCCGGAATCGGATCGGTAATCGCTTCGCACAACTCATGCGACGCAATCACGGTCATGGAATCAAACACTGTTGCTGCAAAATCACAGCCCGGGCAGTCCGCGTACGGCACGACGGCATAGAACACACTTCCGTCGGGAGTATCGTGATAGCCGCAGAATTGCTGGCAGCTTGTCGAACCTTGCAATGTGACCGTCACGCCGGATGGTGTGAACACAAAATATAAAGAATTCGCATCCTGTGCTGGCACGGCGCCGGACGCAATCTGTTGCTGGACGAACGCGACGATAGCCGGGTCATCGAGGGTGGCCGGGGGATCCTGCGGGGCGATGAGCGACGCGACGTGCTTGCCATGCCCAATAGTGAGGCCCGGGACGTTGTATTCCGCGAGTTGGTCGATGAGCGGACTGGTGACGATGAAATCGAAAAACGCATCGAGCTGCGCCCGGATCGGGTCGTTCTGCCAGGCGTTGCCCCAATAAATCGTCGTGACTTCCACGTTCTGGATCAGCGGTCCGCCGCGGTAGGTGAGCTGCGGCAATCCAGCGGTGCCCACGATTCTGCGCGGCTTCTTCTTGGGTGAGACAATGTTCTTAGCCATTTCGAGGACTCCTGTTTGTTTTGTTCGGCTAGTCAGATCTCGCGATTGGCGAGCATGCTGAATCCAGCTTGTGACGTGGGTGGAGGCATCCCGGCGGACCATTGCGGGGCCGATTTTTGGCCTTCATATTTCGGTTTCCTTCGCCATTCTGCGGAGAGCTGATGTCAACGCGAACACTCCCCATAGCTGATCCGCACTTTCTCCCTGATTGCCCAGGTTTCTTCGCCCCTGCGCTGGCGCGCTGGTTGGAGAATGCAACTTGACGGAATCAATGTGGAGCAGGTCCCGGTGGCAATCGTTGCTTGCCTCCCTTCAACCTGCCCTCTGAGACCGCGCGGCTTCCTTGGCACGTTGCCCAGGCTCTTGGAGGGCGCGCAATGCGGCCGCGGCCTGCTTGTGATGTTCCTCCGTATACCACGCGGGGGCGTACCGCTCCAGGAGTTTGAACAACTCCAGAAAAGCTTCCGCAACAAATGATGATTGTGTCTGGGAAGCATCAGACTTCTGGCGTTGACCGCTACTCATTTCATCGAACTCAGGAGCACTCATAGTGTTACTCCGTTCGGCAGCCCCACGGATGCGGCACGCAGCTAGGAGTCACGTTCTTGGCAGCACCAATGATTGGTTTCTGCCTGCCGCTCCAGTAGGAGCGCTGTGCAAAATTCTTCCTGTAGAATTCGAATGTTTAGGGGAGATCAATTGGGGCGTCTGGCCCGCTTATCATATCAACGTGTCCACCTGAATCGTCAAGAGAATTCAGCGATTCGCGGCTTTGCCAACATTGGCGGCCTGAATTACAGGATCTGCGAGGCGTTTATCGGGCTCCGAAGGACGAAGAAGAGCTGCTCGCCGAAGAGTATTGGGCAGCAAAAATTCTGAGAAAAGGAAACCACGACTACGAAGCCACCGGGGGCTGCGTGTGAGGCGCGCCCTCTATCAACTTCAACTCGGCCCCATCTGCTTCACCGCTACGTTTGGTCGCTTCTAGTTGGTGATCCTTAAGCAAGTCGGGCTGTCCCCCCCGTGGCTCGTATTGAGGGCTTTCCGAAATTCTGACATCTTCGAGGACTCACTTGCGAAGGCGGCCTGTGAGGAGTTCACGCATCGCCGTTCATCACCATGATGAAAATCCTTGAAACCAAGGGCTGTCTGAAGAGGCGCCGTCGGGATCGCGCCCTCGCCGAGCGCACTGAAAGTTCACATCGCGCGCGAACCACAGTTCGTCAAGATCGCCGTGGCATGGCGCTTACCGATTGTTTCAAAATAACAAGAGTTCAAAATAGAACGGCAGGGAAGAGCTTGGTTTCGAACTGTAAATGACATTTGCAAAGGGGACTCCGATGGAAAGACCCGCGAACATCATAATCCGATTCAACAAGTCCGAGGCTTTGTGGGCCGCCTTCGTCGATAAGGTCGAACCAAAGTTAACGGACAATGCAGCCGACGGCCTTGTGACCGCAGCATTGGTTGTCAAAGATTATGATTTGAACGACCACCAATTCATCCGGCTCAGACTTAATTACGAAGGCAAGGAGGGTATCGTCCAAATCCCGCGAGATTTGGTCAGCATGATTATTGAGGGGAAGGCCCTTGAGCGAGAGGCGCTCGGTTTTATTGCGAGCGAGTAAAGAAAGAAGGGCTTTCAAGCAAGCGTCGCTGCGACGATGAACACTCCGGCGCTTAGGGCGGTCCCCGGCTTTCCAGCTCTTCAGGTCTGAGATTTCATCAATGTAGCCGTTGTACGTTGATGGGGGCCCGGGTGGAGCATGATAGATTCCTGCAAGTATCACGTAATGTCCGAGAGAGTCCTTCGTGGCGGATTCTTCGATCTTTAGATCTCGAATTAGAGATATGAAGTTCCTGCCATCGACCTCGGAAACGTACAATCCAACAGCTCTATCGACGCCATTATTGGCAAGGTATCCGATGAGCCACAGCCTATACCTCTCGAAAGCGCTCGAGCCGCAAAATTTGCGAGCAAGGGTGTCTTCAGCTACTGGTTTATTGCTGACACCATAATCCCGTTCCTTGTTACCGAATTCCTGACTGAGATTATGATTCTTGAGAGACGAACGACGACAGCCTGGATTTCTTGTGCAACGCACGGTTTCGATCGCGATCGAAGGGGCTGCGCATAGGTAATGTCCGCCCTACTTCGTGGCTTTGCACAACTGCAACAAATCGTTATAGCTTCGAATAACGATCGATCCTCGGCGCCGACTCACCAGGCCTTGTTTTTCCCCAAGCCGCAAGCAATTGGTTCACGGCCCAAACTGTCGTCGCTGTCATCTTCGCCACCTCCTCCTGTTCAATGTCGATTTGAATCCAGGCGTTCACCTGGTGCCGGCCGATTTGCTTCAGCAATCGAAGCAGCGTACGAGCCACGCACGGCGAGACTGTCGCCGTGGACACCTCACAGAGTCGCTTTTGGAGCTCGCGGATTCGCCGTTCCGCGATCCGCTGCCGGTTTCGCTGCAGGATTGGAAATCGCATTGCTGCGGCTTCGAAGGCCGCGCTATCCCAGATTAACGTTCTGCGGTCTTGATCTGCTTGTGCGGTCAAAGAGTGTGCGCCCCCCAGGACCGGAGCAGTCTCGCCGATTAACTCTCCGGGCAGTTCGAGTCGAAGGATCACTTCTTCGGCATGCTTACTAAACTGCATTATTCGCACCCGGCTACTTACAAGCAGGAATACTTCCTTTACCGGATCACCGGCGACAAAGATCATGTCGCGCGTCGCAAAATCTTTTGCCCGGGCCGCTGCCAAGACTTGATTGAAAGCCCGATTCGGAAGGTTTGCAAACAGCTCGGACATCTTCACAGTTGAGTAGCGCTTGGTTGTTACGTTCACAGGGAGCACCGGTAACACCTGGAGTTGCCCGACGGAAGAATTCCGGCTCACCGCCGAAAATTGTGCCAGACATCTTACCCGGAAGAACGAGTTGCCTCATCTTAAGAAGTCTGAGATTTGTAAACTCTTGGTAAGAAGCTCGTAAGGTTCTTGCAAATTCGATTTAGGGGGTTCGCGATTTCAGGGGATTGTCGAGAGGCCTGGCAGGGGTCGCTAGCAATCTATGAGCAACCAGAGTTTTCTTAGTCAAGAAGCCCCAGGGCTCGCAGTGCCGCTAAAGCCCTATCGCGCTGTTTCTCCGTGTACCAAGTGGGGGCATATTCCTCGAGCAAAGCAACCAACTCCAACAAAACTTCGGTTGGAAGTCGCTGCGCTGCCAAAGCCCTATCGCGCTGTTTTTCCGTGTACCAAGTGGGGGCATACTTTTCCAGTAGAGCGCACAGCTCCGTCAAGACGTCATGGGGATTAACCGATTGCAGCGGTAGAGAGGTGTCGGCGGTCCTTGACAACTTTTGGAGATTGACAGATGCCTTCCAATCCTGCGTAGGGTGGTGCAGGTGTAGCCCAACCATATAGGAATCGTATGTGAGCGACCGATAATGAGCCACCCGAGCTCGCGAGTAGAGATTGCCACGGACCGACTGTACCAAGAGCTGCTCATTCGGCTGCCAGACGAGCCTACTCACGACCTGAGCGCCGTGCGAACTGATGTCCACCGTAGGGGTTATTTCAAATCCGTCGTTCTCAAGGTTCCATAGGCGCACAAGAATCCGCTTTGGAATGCGGCTTTCAGCTCGGCCCTCAGGAGATGGATTCGCCAAAGAGGTCCTTCCCTGGTTGGAAATTCTCGCGAATGTCAGCCCGCCCGTTCCAAAAGATGCTTTATGGTTGTCCGGCTGTACTTGAGAATCAACCATACCTTCCCGTCCGGGGACTTATTCACATTGGATGCGAAGGCAGGCGGTTTTGATTTCTCGCAAGTATGAGATGTACCTCCCGTCACAGAGTACTGTGCCCCCGGCGACCGATTGCTGGTTGAGCAAGCGCCCGATTGTGTCGAAAGAGATAAGGCCCAGCCGGCCGCTACCCTATGGCGGAACCCTGATGGCGCAGTTCGCGCAGCGCCGGTTCTTGCCCGAGAACGCCGTGTCTTATGGGCACTGGTTCAGCACTTCCCACTCTTCGACAATGTGTCGCCGGCTGATCACCGAGAAGTCGTATCGCTGCCCGCGAGGGCGAGTTCTCAGGCTGCCAGACCACCTTCCTCGAAGGCCATCGAATCCCAGACGTGGCCTGCTCACGTCCGGCAGCGCGACGTTCGTATACCCCGGCAAAACGGCACGGAGGTCCTGGTCCGCTTTGGCGGGCGTGGCGAGGGAGCTGAGGTGATAAGATTCTGCGGCTTAGCGCTCGCGCTGCTCGAGGCGCAATATCGCGAATATGGCCGCCCCGCCACTTCAAGAGCGACGGGAGCGTTTTCGCCAGGTTTCTTGGGAGAACGTGGTGCACGACTAACTCTTGAGCTCGCGCGATGGTTTAACCAAGGGAAGTCGAACAATCCTGGCTTTGCCGTGGTTGGCGGTGCTGAGGCCGACCCGAGTGTCAGGGTTGTCAAATGGTGATTCGGAAGGCGAAGAAATCTCAACAACATGCGGAAGAAACGATTTTTTTCAAACTCGGCCTTCGTTGCGGCGACTCTTTCGTTTTTCCTGCTGATTTTCCTCCCCCGACATGTGGAAGCAGAGCCTAGGCTTCCCCATCTTTTCACCGATCACATGGTTCTCCAGGAAGACATGAGTATTTCCGTCTGGGGCTGGGCTGATCCGGAAGAACGGATCACGGTGATTCTAGGGCCACACACCAGGGAGGCGGTCGCCACGGCAGCGGGCCGTTGGGAGCTGTTGCTGCCTGCGATGCATGCGGGGGGTCCGTTTACCCTCATTGTGCGCGGGAAGAAAATTGTCGAAGTGAAAGACGTATTGCTCGGCGAGGTGTGGATCGCCTCCGGCCAATCCAATATGACTTACGCGCTGAGCGCGGCGACGGGCGCGGTAGAGGAAATTCCGGCAGCCATCTATCCCCAGATGCGGTTGTTTACTGTGCCAAAGAGAATTGCCCTCGCACCCCAGGAAAACACCCTGACGGCGGCTTGGGAAATTTGCACGCCCGATACGGCGAAGATATTTTCGGCGGTCGCTTATTTTTTTGGCCGTGATCTGCACAAGGCCCTCAATGTCCCGATTGGCCTCATCGTCAGCGCCTGGCCGGGCACTGCGGGAGAAGAGTGGACCGACCCGGATTCTTTACGTCGGGAGCCCGTTTTGCGGCCCATCGTGCAGCGATGGGAAGGGATGCCGGCGGAAGTCAAGAACTTCGCCGCGGAGCCAGCCGAGATTTCCTTGGAATTCGATGACTTCGAACTGCTACCGGCGGCGGGAAGTGCGGGTACTCCAAGGTTGCTTTGTAATTTTGACGATGGCGCGTCTCGCACCGAGACAGGCGGGGTTTGGACCTACAACTGGCCCGACGCGGCCGGCACAACGTTTGATCTGGTGGAGCCCGGGCGGGGGGGAGCTGGCTACGCCGCGCGTGTGGCCGGAAAATTGGACGGTGCGAGCTCGTCGAATCTGCAAGCAAGCTTCAAGACCGATGGTTCTCCCATGGACCTCAGTTCGTTTATGGGCATTCGCTTCGGGGTTCGCGGCAAGGGCGCATTTCAATTTCAAATGCTACAGCCCACGATTTCCGACTGGGACAACTATTCCGCAGAAATGATTCGGGCAACGCCAGAATGGCAGGAAGTCACGATTTGGTTCAAGGACTTGAAACAGGCAGGTTGGGGAGTGAGCGAACCGTTCACTGCAAACGCGCTGACTGGTTTCGTGCTGAACATCATGGCCCCCTTTGGCGACCCTGAAAGACCGCCATCAGGTCTTTACAATGGCATGATCGCTCCGCTCGAGAAGTATCGCATTCGCGGCGCCATTTGGTATCAAGGGGAGGGTAATACCTGGCGCGCGGAGCAATACCGGACCTTGTTGCCTTCGCTGATCCAAGGGTGGCGCAAAGGATTTGGCGAGCCGGACTTTCCCTTTCTGATTGTGCAGCTACCAAACCTCGGAACCAGTCTGCCGCTTGGCGATTCCCTCTGGGCGGAACTGCGCGATGCGCAGTTGTGGACGGTCAAAAGGGTGCCAAACACCGGACTCGCAGTGACCATTGACGTCGGCGATTCGAAGAACCTGCATCCGCCGCGGAAAGCTGAGATCGGCGACCGGCTGGCGCTCTGGGCGTTGGGAACCACCTATGGCCGCCAGATTGTCTATTCCGGGCCAATCTACGAATCCATGAAAATCAGCGGGAACGAAGTGCATATCCGCTTCCGATTTGTGGGCGACGGACTCGAAGCGCATGGTGAAGCGTTGCAGGGGTTTTCAATTGCCGGCGCCGACAGAAGATTTCACTGGGCGGATGCCAGAATTGAAGGCGACGAGGTGGTCGTTTCGAGCAACGAAGTGAGTTCTCCGGTTGCGGCACGGTATGCATGGGCGGGAAGCCCGGATTGCAACCTCTACAACAAGAATGGGCTGCCTGCCTCCCCGTTCCGCACCGACGATTGGTCAGGCGCAAGCGTAGGGAAACGGTGAGGGAAAACAAAGTTCCGCGAAGTGCGTTTAGGACTTGTTGTCTGTTCTAGGGAGCTTGGAGGGTGGCGTCATGAATGGTCGCCCGGTCGCAGCAGAGAGACGCACGCGCTTCGCGGGGACTTTCGCGCCGGGCCTCCTTCTTTTTTGCGTTGTTCCCGTTTTCTTGTGGTCGCGAACTAACTACGTAAATGGCGTTCAAGCTTCATCGGGAGGGTCGAGAGCGCGTCCTCCAGCCGATGCGGCCGGCTGGTCTCCCTCGAAATTGGGCGAGTCGCTGTTGCGCGATCCGGTGTGGGTCTACAACGACTGGTCTTCCTACGACGAACTATCCGACAACATCCCGCTCACCGAAGAGCTGGCGATGAAAGAGCTTAACGAAATAATCCGGCTTCGCAAGTTCGGAATTCATTTCGACTACTACATGATGGATGCCTTCTGGTTTGCGCCGGATGGCGGGTACCGCACGTGGCGCAAGCCGAATTGGCCGAACGGCCCCGACAAATGGATCGCCGCCTGCAAAGAGAACGGCATTCTTCCGGGAATGTGGTTTGGAACCAATGCGCTGGTGCATATCAATGCCGCGCCGCAATGGAAGGATTCCGTTGGGACCAGCGGATGGACGATGTCATTTTCCGAGGGCGGTTTTCTTCCGGACTTCATGAGTATTTTGCAGTACTGGTATGACCGCGGAATCCGCATGTTCAAATTTGACTTCGCATACTTTGACGCGGCCACGGCAGAAACGCAAAAGACGATGAAACCGGAAGAGATTCGAAACAAAAATGAAACAGCTCTTCGGGAAGCATTGGCCAAATTCCGGGCGAAGAATCCAGAGGTGATGCTGGTGGCGTGTAACGGCTTTGGCGGTGACGTCGAGTCGACTGCGGGCCCGTTTCCTTTCCACAATCCCGTGGACCTCCGCTGGCTGACCGTATTTGATTCCCTGTATTCCGGCGATCCGCGCCCTTCGGACGTGCCGGAAATGAATTTCTGGCGCTCCATGGACATTTATAGCGATCACATGGTGCGCCGCTACGAAGAAAGTGGACTACCGCTCGAGCGCATCGACTCGACTAGCTTCATGATCGGCAATACCGGCACAAATTATTACCGCAAGACGAATGCGTGGATGGGCATGCTGTTGCTGGAGGTCGCGCGGGGAGGTTGGGTCAACACCATCCACGGCAATCTCGAATTTCTGGATGACGCGAAGGCGCGGTGGTTTGCTCGGGTGCAGAAACTGTACGCGCCGCAAGCCGAAGGTCGCACCAAAACCTTTGGCGGCATTCCTGGCGACGTTCAGACCTACGGTTTCGGCTCGCTCGATTCCGCAGGCGCCATTTATACGGTGATGAATCCAACGCAGTCGGTTCAGGAAATCGAGCTTCCCCTTCTCTCCCGTGTTCAAGAGCCGCTCGGCGGCGGGCGCGTGATCTTCCGCGATGCGGGATTTGTGCCGGAGCTAAACGGCAGCAAGCTCAAGCTAGGTCCGGGCCAGCTTGCCGCCGCTGGTTTCGGGCGTTATGCCCGACCTGAATTCGATTTGGGCGCCGAAGAGGATGTGCACATCCCGCGGTCGATCGCTCGGGTGGAGGCCAGATTTGTTTCAAAAGGGCAGAACACCATCGAGGCGACCCTCACCGCTCCCGCAAAAGGCGATCTACGCATCATCTTCCAGCAGCGCAACAGCGATGGCTGGATCACCCGCAGCTGGCCGGGTGGTCCGCCGAAGGGCCAGTCGGTCGGCACGGTTTTAAAGATTCGCGCGGAGCAGAACGGCAAAGAACTTCCCATCGCGATTGACTACGACCGCGTGATCTGGAGCGGCCTCTCCTGGGGAGCCGGCGAGATTCGTCGGAGTGATTTTGCCGGCGGGCGTGCTCTGAGCATCGAGTGCAGTTCGGCGGAGAAAAACCCGATGAAGCTTGAAGCGCGAGTTTACTCTGTGGAATACCGGTAAACGATTACTCCGCGATGCCTTACCCGCGTTCGCGGAAGACCTCGCTTACCGCTTGACCCACGGTACTCGGTGAGACGGGTACGCGTGTGGTTTTTCCGAAGAAATGAGCGGAATCGCGGGTTCGTCGACGCGAGGCACTCGTGCGCATAGGGCTTAGGCCCTGGCTTTTGACTTGACAAAGCCCGAAGGCGGGGAATAACTTGCTGCCACAAGTAATCGTTTACAGCACTTATGGGGATTTGGGCTGGACGGCTACTTCGAGCTCCATGGGGTCATGGCAGACAGGGGTCCTGCCAAAACAAAACAAGTTACGAGCCGCCGATGTGCTTACGAGCATGGAAAGGGGTCGCTCTGTGCCATCTTGGCGGCAGAGAAGAGGAGAAATGCGCAAAGCGATTGCGTGTTTTTGTTTCTGGCAGTTGGCTTTTGTCGGTATTTTGTGGGCACAAGCCAACCGGGCGACGATCACCGGAACGGTTACCGATTCGAGCGGCGCTGCGATCGCCGGCGTGGAGGTGGTCGCCACGAATCTAGGCACAAGCATAGCAGCGTCAACGGTAACCAATGACGACGGAATCTATTCCATTCCAAATCTCGTTCCTGGGTCCTATTCTCTGGAGTTCAAGAAGGTCGGGTTCAAACCGCTGCTGCATCCCAAGATCACTCTGGAATCCACCCAGGTAGCGCAAATGAACACGTCGCTGCAACTCGGCGCGGTGACTGAGACTGTCACGGTGACGACCGACGCGCCGGTGCTTGACCGGGAATCGGCCGCGATTGGGACGAACATGAAGGGCAACATCGTGACCGATTTGCCGTTAAGCATCTATAACGGCGGTCGATTCGTTGAGAATTTCGCCGTGGCCCTCACACCCGGCTATTCGCCCTACAGCAGCCCCTACGGAGCCGTGGTCAATGGCTCCCAGTGGTTCACCAAGGATTACACCATCGACGGCACGTCCGGCACCTCATCGATTCGCGGCGATTCCATGGAGACCGGGCCGAGCATGGAGGCGGTACAAGAACTACAAGCGCAGACGAGCGGCATTGATTCTGCCAGTGCGATCACGAATGGCGGCCTGATGAGCTTCACGCTCAAGTCCGGGACGAACAAGTTCCATGGTTCGCTGTTCGGTTACGGCCACAACGAGTTCTTGGACGCCAATACCTGGACCAATGATCTTACCGGGGCGCCAAAGACCAAAGCCCGGGCCTGGGATTACGGGGCTAGTGTCGGCGGCCCCATTCGGAAAGATAAGCTGTTCTTCTTTGGCGCTTTTGAGCGCTACACGCAGACCGATTTCACGCTGGGAGGGTTTTCGCCGTCTACCTCCGTCCCGACGACCAAAATGCTCGGCGGAGACTTCAGCGAACTGCTTGGCAATACCCAATGCACAGACGCGAGTGGCAACATGGGCGATTGCGGAGGCACTTTTTCGACGGCTGTCACTGTACAAAACAAAGCGGGTGCGACTGTTCCTTTGCAGAAAGGGATGATTTTCGATCCCACGACGTGCAACTCGGCGGGACAGTGCAAGCAGTTCACCGGGAACATGATCGACACTCCGATTAGCAGCGTGGCTCAAAAAGTCGTTGCCCTTTACCAAAAGGATTATGCGCCGCAGCAACCGGGGCTCAACGGCAATGACCGCTTCCCCATAAACAACTCGCCGGCGCAAACCCCCAACCAGGGCGACGTTAAGCTCGATTACACGCTGACTTCCAAAGACAAGCTGTCCGGCTCGTGGATTCTTGACCACCGGCCGCGCACTTTGCTCGATAGCGGAGGGATTTGGCAGGCCGGATCGAGCGACGGAGGACCGCTTGCGGACGCGCGCGTGCAACTCGTCAAAGGAGACCAGTTCCGCGTGAGTGAGGCCCACACCTTGAGCCCAAACATGCTCAACGTGTTCAGCGAGACCTACAACTGGTACTGGAACGGGAGCTTGCCGGCCTCGACGGGAACAAATTGGAACCAACAGCTAGGCCTCGGAGCTACCGCAGAGGACAATTTTCCCAGGATCAACTTTGGCGGAGCTGTCAACGGCTTCGGCATAACGGATATTGGCAACCAATGGCAGGGGCATTTTGTTTCGGCAACCCTCATTACCGGCGATAACCTGACGTGGACGAAAGGGCGCCACACGATGACGTTCGGGGGGGATTTCTGGGACTATCAGGTAAATAGCCACAGCGGCTCCGGCATCGACACCTTTAAGTTCGAGCCGAAAACCACAGCCGGCGGGTTTAGCAATATCGCCGGATTTGGTTTCGCTACCTTCTTGCTCGGTGATGTAAACACTGCGAGCCAGGGCACGGCCTTTGATTTGTATGGACGGAGAAAAGCGCTGGACCTGTATGCTCAGGACAGCTACAAGGTCACTTCGAAACTCACTCTTACAGGCGGCCTTCGCTGGCAATACTCCTTGCGCTTTCACGAAAAGTACGGACACTGGGCGAATTTCGACCTGGGCCAGATCGATCCGAAGTACGGAACTCTCGGTAGGCTCGTCTTCCCCGGCAACAGCGGGGATAGTTTTGAGACGAAAGAATACTGGGACGGGTTTGGCCCGCAAATAGGTTTTGCCTATTCGCCGTTCCCGAGGTGGGTTGTGCGTGGTGCATTCGGCCTCACCCTCCTTCCTCCCAACGCTCCACAATTCGATGGAGTGCCGGACGCCTTTGCGCCGCAATACCAGGGCACCAACAGCGTGACCAAGCCCTTCAACTGGGATGGCGGTTATCCCGGCGTATTTAAGCCCGGCAGCACCAGCGTCGACCCGAGTTCGTTTTTCGGGCTTGTCTATACCGACCCCCACTCCTTAATGCCCGGGTTTGCCGACGCATTCAACGTGGGAGTGCAATACGGCTTCACCCCGAATCTTCGGCTGGAGGTTGCTTACGTCGGCAATCGCGGACATCACCTCCCGGATACGGCGCTCGGGTGGAATGAGCCATCCGCTTCTACCTTCTTGAACGTCGAGAAGCAAAATCCTGGCCTTGTGCCCTACGGCGACTTCAGCAGTTGGAATTTCAACGGCGGCTGCACCAAGGGAGGACCAGTGCCCAGCGGGTTTGGTTTCGGCCCGCCGTATGTCGGTATCACGTGTCCTTATACGGGTTTTTCCGGCCCGGCGCTGGCCGCGCTCGCCCCCAGCCCTCAGCTGGCAGATTGGTCTTCGGCCATCTGGTTCTTCTATGACTTGTATTACGCAGGCCTACCGATTGGCCAGACTTCATACAACTCCATGGTCGTGGACCTGGTGAAACGGACCGGTCGCGGGTTGACCATGGATGTGAACTACGCCTATTCGCGCCAGCGTGGCGATACCTACACATCCGCGCAAGAGTACAACGCCTATTACACCCCCGTACAAGACTTCGGGAACATCGCTGCCGCGGCCAACTCCGTGACCGGCTACGACTTGACGCACATTGTCAAAGGCTATGTGACTTATGAGCTGCCTTTTGGGAAAGGCCAGCGCTGGCTTCCCGACAAGAGAGGCTTCCTTAATGCCTTGGTTGGCGGCTGGCGAGCCAACACGATTGTGCTGTACACCAGCGGCCAGCCTATCCACATCGGAATAAACCAGCCCTTTTACCCCATTTGGGGTACCTTTTATCCAAATTTCAACCCTAATCCCCCTGGGTCGGCTAGTCCGACTGGTTTCTCTGGAGCCCAGGCTCTATCTAATTCGAGCTATTACTATCCCTACTTCGCGAAGTCGATTGCCAGCGCTCCTGTCAATCCCTCCGGGACCGCCGTTGGCTTTGGATCAGGAGGGGCGTACGACGGCGCTTTGCGCTGCCCGGGTCAGGCCAACGAAGACGCGAGCATATTGAAGTACTTCACCATGGGTTCCGATGGACAGTACCAGCTCTCCATGCGGGTGGAGTTTTATAACCTGTTTAACCGGCACTATTACGCCATCAACGGCTGCGGTGGCACAACAACCAACATCGGCGATGGTAACTTTGCTGCCGTTACGGGTGTGAATAGCACGCAGCGAACCGGCCAGTTTGGTTTGCGCTTTACGTTCTAAGCTGAACCAGAGCGAGGGGGCAACTCGCAGTGGAGCGAGCGAGTTGTCCTCTCAAGAAGAGTCGTTCCGCCTCCAGAGCATAGGTGCTTGACGGACGGGAAGCGGACCGATGTGCGCCCCGCCGATTGGCTGTGTCGAGGAGCAGCTTGACCGGTGAAATCGCAAAGAACGAAACACGCCGCCAATGGGCTGGAAAGATCTCTTAGGCTGGTCCTGCTGTCGAGCCTGGGAGGCGTGCTGTGTCTTGCCAGCGCAAGGAGTGCGCCATTCGGCGAAGCCCAGGTTTCCGGCACCGTGTTTTATGTGGATTCGCGCGGCGGCAATGATGCGAACACCGGCACGACTCCAGCCGCGGCGTGGAAGACCCTAGACAAGGTAAACGCGACAACATTCGAGCCCGGTGACCAGATCTTGCTGAAGTCGAGTTCCGTATTCCGGGGCCAGTTGTGGCCGAAGGGATCCGGCACGGAAGGACACCCCATCCGGGTGGAGATGTACGGCGGTGGAGCAAAGCCGGTGATCAACGGGGACGGTTTGTTTGAAGACGCCCTGCTGCTGAAGAACCAGGAGAATTGGGAAATAGCCAACCTGGAGATCACCAATACGGGCGCGCAGCGGGCGGAGCGGCGCGGGGTGCACATCGCATTGGAAAATTACGGCGAAGCCCATCACATTTACCTGCGCTCGCTGACGATCCACGACGTAAACGGTGTAGACGACGTGAAACCAAACGGCGGAATTAGCTATACATCCTCGAGCGAATCCAAGCCGAGCCGCTTTGTGGATTTGCGGATTGAGAACAACGAGATCTATCACGTCGACCGGAGCGGAATTTTCGGCTGGTCGGACGCGTGGGTCCGGTCGAAGTGGAATCCGAGCTTGGGCGTGGTGGTGCGCGGCAATTCGCTGTACGACATCGGCGGGGACGGCATCGTCGTGGTGGCAACGGCCGGCGCCGTCGTGGAAAACAACGTGGTCGGGCACGCCAACCAGCGCTCGGAAGGATACAACGTCGCGATCTGGGCCTGGAGCGCGGACAACACACAGATTCAAAACAACGAAGCATATGGCACCAAAGGCCAGCGCGACGGGGAAGGCTTCGACTCCGATTGGAACAGCAGAAACACGGTGATTCAGTACAACTACAGCCACGATAACGACGGCGGGTTCCTGCTGATTTGCAATGAAGGCGGACATGATCCGACCGAGAGCGCCGGCAACACTGGAACCATCATTCGCTACAACGTCAGTCAAAATGATCGCACTCGCGGCATCAATATCGCGGGACCGGTGAAAGACAGCGCGATCTACAACAACACCATTTATGTCGGACCGGAACACGCTGTGAGCCTGCTGCTGTTTTCCGACTGGCACGGATGGAGCGAAGACACGCGCCTATACAACAACATCTTCTACGTTGCCGGAAAGGGCGAATTCACGTACGGAATTTCGCGCGCGACGGATGGGGCTTACAAAACCGCGTCCGGGTTCGGCCAGAGCAAGGAGAATATACTGGATGCAAATGTGTATTTTGGCGTGGCCCCGCCGACTGCGGACCCCCAGCCGTTGACGGTTGACCCAAAGCTGGTCGCTCCCGGCAGCGGCGGCTTTGGGCGGCTTTCCTTGGCGGGATACCGATTGCAGGCGGGCTCGGCGGCGAGAAAGACGGGAAAATCCATCCCTAACAATGGTGGCAGGGATTTTTGGGGAAACGCGGCTCCGTCGTGCAAGCGGACAGACCGGGGCGCGGTGCAGTCGGACGATTGCGCCGCTCACAAGTGAAGATGTGTGCTGCAATAGAAATGGATTCAGGTTGCGCTGACTTATGAACATCCGCGAAATCGCAAGGCGCGCGAAAGTATCGACCGCTACGGTGTCTCGCACCATCAACCGTCATCCCGGCGTGCAGCCGCAACTGGCCAAGCGCGTGCTAAAGGTGGTCGAGGAAATGGGATATTTCCCGAGCACGCAGGCGCGGGCACTGGTTTCCGGCCGGAGCCGGATTTTTGGGTTGATCGTTTCAGAGATCACCAACCCCTTTTTCCCTGAAATCGTGCACGTGTTCGAAGAAACAGCCATCCAGCACAATTATGAAATCCTCGTGACCTCTACCGTCCATGACACCGAACGCATGAAGATCGCTGTGAGGCGCATGCTCGAACATCGCGTGGAAGGCGTCGCGGTGATGACCTTTGGCATGGAGGAATCTCTCCTGGACGATTTGAAGCTGAGGAACGTGCCGCTGGTGTTTGTGGACGTGGGGCCGGCGCGGCCTCGCGTGAGCAACATTCGAATCGATTATTTGCATGGGATTCGGCAGGCGGTACAGCACCTGGCGGCCCTGCGTCACGAGAAGATTGCGTTTATCACCGGCCCGCTGACGCTCAAGTCCGCCCGCGCGAGAGAGGAGGCGTTCGTTCAATCGGTGAACGAGATTGGGATGGAGCCGGAGCCCCGATTGATTGTGGAGGGGGATCACACGCTTGAAGGCGGGCAGGAGGCGTTCACGAAACTGTGGGCTTTGAAGGCGAGGCCGACCGCGATTCTTTGCTCGAACGACATGACCGCCATCGGCGTGATGCGCGAGAGCTATGGGAAAAAGATCCCCATTCCCGGAGAATTATCAGTAATCGGGTTCGACAATATTCACCTTGCGCAGTACATCCTTCCGCCTTTGACGACGGTCGAGATGTCGCAAGCGCAACTCGGCCGGCTGGCGTTCCAGGCGCTGCTGAGCGACGTGCGCCGCGAGGCGCCCAATCCCAAAGGCACCGAGTACGTCCTGAAAACGAGTTTCGTGCTGCGCGATTCGACCGCCTTGAATTCCCAGAAGCGCTTGTCCTAAGGGCGGCTTATCGAATCGGAGCGTTTGACGTCAGGCCTGGCTGCCGGTCGTTAGGCCACGGGTTCCATTTCTAGGGGGCTTGTCCATGTTCCTAAGGGATAAATCACAAAATGCAACGCGTGTGTGGATCAGAGCTTTTGCGTGTGCGATGGCCTTCAGTGGAGCCCTCGCGAATGCGCAGACGCGCGACGCATTTCGTCCCGACCGAATGGACACCGTGCTTTACGGCGTCGCCTATTATCCGGAATACATGCCCTACGACCGGCTGGACCGGGACGTTCAGCTCATGCAAAAGGCGGGCATCACCGTCGTTCGCATCGGGGAATCGAGCTGGGGATTGTGGGAGCCGCAAGACGGAGAATTTGCCTTTGCCTGGATGGACCGCGTGGTAGACAAGCTGCACGCGGCGGGAATTCGCATCATCATGGGCACGCCGACCTATTCGATCCCCGCGTGGATGTACAAGGAGCATCCGGAAATCGTGGTGACGCGGCTCGGCGGTCAGTATCTTTATTATGGCCTGCGCCAGAGTACCGACCTGCTGAATCCTACCTACCGGTTTTATTGCGAGCGCGTGATTCGCAAAATCCTCGAGCACTACAAGAACAATCCGGCCATCATCGGCTTCCAGATTGACAACGAAACATCTTCCGCCAGCGCAGCGAATCACGACGTGCAGGTCGGCTTCGAGGAGTATCTGAAAGCAAAATTCCACAGCGTAGACGAGTTGAACAAGGTTTGGGGGCTGAACTACTGGGGACAACGGTTGAACGATTGGACGGAGCTTCCGCCCCGTGACGGGATCATCAATCCCGGATGGAAGCTGGAATGGGAGCGCTATTCGCAATGGCTCACGACCGACTTTTTGGCATGGCAGGCTTCCATCGTCAACGAATACAAGAGACCGGACCAATTCATTACCCACGATTTCGCCGGACCGCCTCGTCCGGAAGTGAACGAGCTGGACGTTTCGCGCTCGCTGGACATTGCCGCTGCAAATCCCTATCACGACACGCAGGACGGATTCGATGGGGAGGTTTCCTCGCGCGAAGGCGATTACATGCGTTCCTTGAAGAATACGAATTATTTGATTACCGAGACCAACGCCGAGGCCATTGGCTGGGATTCCAAAGGTCAGTATCCGCCCTACGACGGTCAGTTGCGGCTCGACGTCTATACACATGCTTCTTCCGGCGCGAACATGGTCGAGTATTGGCATTGGCATTCCATCCACTACGGCCAGGAAACGTACTGGAAAGGCGTGCTGGGCCACGACCTCGAACCGGGCAGAGCCTACGAAGAGGTCAGCAGGACCGCCCACGAGTTGCAGCGCATCGGCCCGGAAATCGCCGATCTCCAGCGGAAAAATCAGGTCGCGATCCTATATAGCGACGATTCTTACTACGGGATTGAATTCATGAAGTTCAGCGACCGCGTGAACTATCGCACCATCGAGCAGCAGATGTACCGTGGGCTGTACCGCGCGAACGTTGGCGTTGATTTTGTTTTTCCGGAGAGCACGAATCTTCCGAACTATAAAGTGATTCTGGTTCCGCCGCTCTACGTGGCTAGCGACGCGCTGTTGCGCAAGCTTGTAGAGTACGTCCGTGGCGGCGGAAACCTGGTGGTCGCGTTCAAGAGCGGGTTTTGCAATGAGTATTCGACGGTTCGCTGGGTGATGGCGCCCGGACCTTTACGGGAAGCTGCGGGATTCCATTACCAGGAATTCTCAAGTCTCGAGCATCACCTGGCCTTAAAAGATGATCCTTTTCATGCGGGTGATGACAACCGCGTGACCGCTTGGGCGGAAATGTTGATTCTGGACACCGCCAAAGCGCTGGCGTATTACGATCACCCGTTCTTTGGAAAGTATCCGGCGATCAGCGAAAACACATTCGGGAAGGGCACCCTGACGTATGAAGGGACGGTACTGAGCGACAAACTGCAGAGCGACGTGCTCCTCGCCGTGCTTCAAAAAGCGGGACTAACGGGGTCGGACCAGAATTTGCCTGCTCCCGTGCGCGCGAAACATGGAGTCAACCGCAAAGGCAAGACGCTGCACTACTACCTGAATTATTCGAGCGAGCCTCAGACTTTCATCTATCAGTACGGCGCAGGCTCCGAAATTCTCCAGCAAATCGCGATAGCCCATGGCCAAAGCATTGCTCTGAAACCCTGGGATGCCGCGATCATTGAAGAAAAGTAAGCTCTGATCGGGTCAAAACCAATGGTGAAGTCGAAATTCATCGCATCCGTTTTCTCCTCGTTCTGGCCCTTGCCCTTTGGTGAGGACCCCTTTCTCGCTTCGCACTTCGCAGTTGCTTTGATTGAGGGAATCCGTCTCTGTCACGCCGGATGCGTTCGTTCTCGTTTTTCGACGCGAAGAAACACGACTGGAACGCCGAGCCTGGAGAGTTCAACATCCTTGTGGGCAGTTCCTCCGCGAAAAATCGAACTGCAGTGGAAATTTACACTCAAGCGAACCGTGCAGACGTTCAAGGCGCCCTCCGACGGGCCACAGTTCTTTCGGGTGTGGCAGGTGCGCTCAAGGAACCGCAGCCGGGCCTTCGCCACATCATCAAGCGAAGGCCACATTACAATCGCTGAGGCCCAGACCAGCTATTTGTACGGTTTGTTCATTCAAACATGGCGCCGGAACCAGCCTCCGTGATTTGCTAACCAGCGAATATTTCCGAATCTCTCAGCCCGCTCATAACTCCATTATTCAGGTGGGGTTAGAACGATGCTGCGAAACGCTACGCGTCCTTTTTCGCTGCCCTGAAGATAGATCGGCCCTGGCAACTCTTCATGGCTGTCGAGAGCGCCCCCGGTGATGCCTGGGATTTCTTTGTTGTCGATGATGGTGTGGCCATTCTGCCCTACGGTGATCACTCGACCGACGAGAGTGATGTCATAGGTCTGCCATTCCCCTGGCTTTCGTGGCTGCTCCGGCGTGGGGGCCAAAAAGCCGTAGATGCCACCCATGTGGTGGCTCGGGGGCTCCCCGATCGAGTCGGTTTCTATTTGCACTTCGTAGCGGCCGCGCAAATAGACGCCGCTGTTGGAATTCTCTCCGCAATTGAATTCAACGTGCAGCTTGAAGTCTGCGAATTTCGAGTCGTTGATCAATTCCGGGCCATTCCCCGGCGAGATCAACTCTCCCTGCTCCACTTTCCATACCTTTTCTGGGTTTGGCTCGCTCATATGCCATCCCGTGAGGTCCTTTCCATTGAACAACTGGATGGGCGTTCCCCATTTTGGCGCATGTGGG
>Ga0126373_10000751_pt1 | contig 21894 bp, 20 predicted proteins | sample PanSoiMetPlot_11_FD_92545 | JGI IMG/M metagenome (GOLD analysis project Ga0126373, IMG submission 92545) | Tropical forest soil microbial communities from Panama - MetaG Plot_11 | ecosystem: Environmental > Terrestrial > Soil > Tropical forest > Bulk soil | place: Panama | collected 2016-02-17 | reverse complement strand
TGACGGCCGATCGGTCGCCACCGGCTTCACGTATCACCGGGGCAGATTCACCGGTTATGGCGGACTCGTCAACCGACGCTACCCCTTCGATGATTTCTCCGTCGGACGGAATGAACTCGCCCGCAGAAACCAAAACCAGATCTCCGGCACGCAACTTCGAGCTTGCGATCTGCTCTACACGGCCATCGCTTCCGAGTATCCGGTTTGCAATTGTCTCAGAACGCGCCTTGCGGAGCGTATCTGCTTGCGCCTTGCCACGACCCTCTGCCATGGCCTCGGCGAAGTTCGCGAATAGAACCGTGAACCACAGCCACAGCGTGATCTGGAGATTGAACTTGAAACCCGTGCCGCCCTTGAAGAGCAGGGCTGTGGTGATCACGCTGCCGATTTCCACCACGAACATGACAGGGTTACCCATCATCTTGCGCGGGTTCAGCTTGATGAATGCGTCCCAGATGGCGCGGCGCACGATCTTCCATTCCCAAACGGCTTTCTTGCCTCGCATCTTAGGCGACTCGCCAAGTCGAATCCTGGGTACCTGCATCGGAGTCCTTAATTGCGGTGTCGTTGCCATTGGAGTCCTCTAAAAGGTCTTTCCCGCTGCCATGAGTAAGTGCTCAAGGAGCGGGCCCAGGCTCAGCGCTGGGAAGAATGTGAGCGCGCCTACAATCAGAATCACGCCAATCAGAAGCACGGTGAACAAGGGCGTGGTCACCGGGAAAGTGCCGAGAGACGGCGGCACATACTTTTTCTGCGCCAGGTTCCCGGCTATCGCCAGCATGGGAATGATCATCAAGAAACGACCAATGAGCATGGTCATCGCGCCAGCGGTGTTGTACCAGAGTGTGTTCGTGGTCAGACCCCCGAATGCCGATCCGTTATTACCTGCCTGCGAAACGAACGAGTATAGAATTTCGCTAAGTCCATGCGGACCGGGATTCAAAATGCTTGACGTCCCGAAGGATGACACCGTGGAAATCGCGGTGAAAACCAGAATCACCGTTGGAAAGATTAGTGTCACCAGCATCGCCATCTTCACGTCGTAGGCCTCGATCTTCTTGCCCAGATATTCTGGAGTTCGCCCAACCATCAATCCGGCGATGAACACTGAGAGTACGATGTAAATCAGAATTCCGTACATTCCCGCACCAACACCGCCGAAGACAACTTCGCTCAGCATGATGTTGGCGAGCGGAACCATGCCGCCAAGCGGAGTGAATGAATCGTGCCAACCGTTGACTGCGCCGCAGCTGGCATCGGTTGTCACAGTTGCCCAAAGCGCAGTGTTGGCGATTCCAAACCGGACTTCTTTCCCTTCCATGTTGCCGCCAGCTTGTGTGGCCGTCGCTCGTTGGTTGGTGTTTGCAAGCAATGGGTTGCCGCGAGCTTCGGCCCAGTACGCGACGCCCACGCCGACGAAGAAAAGAATTGCCATGGCTGCCCACACTGCCCAGCCGTGCCGCTGCGATCCGGTCATGCGCCCCAGCGTGTAAGTGAGGCCACCACCAATAGCGAAAATCGAAACCAGTTCGATGAAGTTCGACAGTGGAGTTGGGTTTTCAAACGGGTGGGCGCTATTCGCGTTGAAAAATCCGCCGCCGTTTGTGCCGAATTCCTTGATGATTTCCTGGGATGCAACAGGACCCTGTGCAATGGTTTGCGTAGTCACCGTATCCATCACGGGCTTGCCTTGCGCATCGACCACCGGCTTGCCGTCAGTCGTGGTTTTTTGCACCTGCATGGGCTCGACGAGCTTAACCGTGTCGTACGGTTTGAGATTCTGAACGACTCCCTGAGACACCAGTACCAGAGCGCCGATGATGCAAGCTGGCAGAAGCACCCAAAGATTGCAGCGAACCAGATCCACCCAGAAATTGCCGAGAGTCTGCATCTGTCTCCGCGCGATTCCCCGAATAAAGGCGATTGCCAGCACAATACCGACCGCCGCCGACATGAAATTGTGATACGCCAGGCCGGCCATCTGCGTGAGATAGCTCATCGTGGTCTCGCCGGAGTAGTTCTGCCAGTTGGTATTTGTCGTGAAGGATGCTGCGGTATTGAACGCCAGCGCGGTAGGGTTCACCGCTCCAAGTTTCTGCGGGTTGAAAGGCAGGTAGCCCTGCATTCGCTCGAAGCCGTACAGCACAAGCATCGATACCAGACTGAACAGGAGCATCGAGACCGCGTATTCCGTCCAGCGCATTTCGCGGTTCTCGTCGACCCCCGTCACCCGATAGAGCAGTTTCTCAATGGGACGTAACACCGGATCGAGAAAAGTTCTCTCGCGATTGAATACGCGAGACAGAAAGATACCAACCGGCTTCGTCAGCAAGAATACGCATGCCAAAAAGAAAAAGATTTGGAACCAACCGTTAGCGGTCATACTGGGTTACCCCGCTTCTACTTGTTTGCATTTGACTGCTTTTCTTCCTTCGTGCCGCTCTTGCGATGCGGCAACAGTGCCAGCGCTAGTCCTCCGAGCAACACGATGACGAAAACCCACCCGTGACGGACCATCAAAACTTCTCTGGGCGAAGCAATGCGTAGACCAAATAAACAGTGGTCAGCACGCTTATGGCGAGCATGATTATTGATTCGAGGCTCATATCCTTTTCTCAGTTCCTGATTCGCAACAGAGGTTCTCACCTGATGCGATCGCAAAAGTGCACATAGCCAATCGATACGACGAAAAATGCGATCGTCACTGCTATCCAAAGAAGGTCCTGCATCTCAACCCCCAAATCACCTCAAAATAGAAAACCTATCTCAACGACGGCACGCGGCTGGCTCTGGTCTGTACCCGAGTTGCCGAATGCGTCGCCTGGCTTGATGCCGTTGGCTCGAACGAACGAAAGCTCTCCGCGCGCAAAAAACCTTGCCTGCTGAAAAGTCGGGGTCAAGGTAAGAGACCACGCCGAGCTTCCGGGGCCGTACATTAGATTCACCGAATTCTGGGCGAGGCTTCCGCTGCTGGCGAGGTACTCTCCGCGTCCTGACAGTGAGATGCCGTGGGGGAACGTGCGGCTCAGCAGGAGTGCGCCACCGTTTGTCGTGGCTCCATGCAGAACTCGAACCCCCGGATTTGTTGGTACGCTACTGTACTGATAGTAGGGCTGAACGATCCAACTGCGTTTTGTAAAGGTGTAAATCAACGCGTACATGCTGCCGTTGTTCTGTACTGGAGTCGCTAGCGTTTGGCGGACCGTTTGGCCGAGATTACCCATCCCCACAAACGACAGGATGTGAGGGCCTCGGGTGTAAGTCAAGGAGCCGCTGAGCCAGGAATAGCGGTTCGAATAGTAGCCGTCATTCCAGCTGATCGATGCGGCAAAGTTTCCAATCGTTTGATTTAGCTGGATTCCGCGATTTATCGCATTCTCCTGGTTCCACAACAAGCCCCGCTCAATATTCATGTTTTCGAAATCGAATGTATACTCGGCACCCATTAATGTGGGTAGCGCCCCGACCAGCACGGACGTGTTCTTCCCGGGAACCAGTCTCACGAATGCAACGGGGACAGGACCGTAAAGATCAGTCACTGCCTTGTCGGTTGGCAGAAACGGGGTCCCTAATGCCAGAATGTTGTAGGCGCCCGCCTGAACGTAGAACTGCCACCAACCGGTTGTCTTCTGAATCCAAACCTGGGCATTGCTCAGCGCAGCCTGGACCACCTCGTCGCCTGCGACGTGATTACCCTGCAGCAAGCCCATGCCGCTCACGATGCCATCCAGATCGAGCTTGCCCAGTGGACCGGCATCAAACTCGATCGGTGCAGCCGCTTGCAGAGGACCTGTTATCGAGGGCGTGGACAGCGGGCTAGGCGACGGAGTTGGCTGCGTCTGATTCGCGTTTTGCGCAGCCAAATGAATCGTTGTTGACAAAGGAATTCCAAGAATCAACCAGAGCGTTTTCACCGCCCGCGGTCCTGGACGACCATCGGCATCTCGGTTTGACCAAACTCGCGTAACTTGGCAATGCTGATTGTGAATAGCAAAACGGACTTGATGGTTTCTTTTGCTCAGAGCCCACGATCGCTTTGTTCGCATTCGCATCTCGTCTTGTACAAGGACAACCAGAAAGCACACGAGGAATGCGATGCTAAGGCAGAAGGCCAGCGCCAGTACTACCTGCACTTCGTAGGCTTTGAAGCTTGTTGCAAAGGAGCACATTGCCGGTAAATGACAGGACTATTCAACACGAGAGAGTGTAAAGGGCGAGTAAAAAATTCCTAAAGAATTTCTAAAACTCAAACAAACGCTGGGGGCAAAATGCATGCAGCATTAAAGCACTTATTGTTCTCGTGCTTTCAACTGCTCCAACTTCTGTTTGAGCTGCTCAAGCTTCTGCCCCGCTTCACCCAGCTTCCCTTCAGCCGTGAGCCGTTGATAATCCGCCAAGTCATTAGCAGCTCCGGTGATCAACCCTTTCAGATCCTCTCTGCGCTTGGCGGAGGAAGGAGCTGGGTTTTGTGGCGAAGCAGTTGACGTAACCGAGCCGCTCAGAGATGATGCCGTCCCGCCAAATAATGCACTCATGGCTGACTCAAAAGTCGGACCATAGACCAGGCGGTCTTGCAGTGCGAGCACGACTAAGCGCAGTTCCGGCATTGGACTCCGCTCTGCCTGCAAATAGATCGGTTCTGCGTAAAGCAGAGCACGCCCACAGGGAATGACAAGCAAGGTACCACGTCGAACATGAGAGCCTTGCTGATTCCACAATGTCAGTTGTCCTGAGAGCTGGGCGTTCTGATCGATTCGCGCTTCGATCTGCAGAGGACCATCAACTAGCCTGTTTTTGGGGAAATCGTAAACGACGGAAGTGCCGTATTGACCGCCATCGCTGCGGCCGGCAATCCAGCCAATCAGATTGTTTCGATTAGCCGGGGTAAATGGAAGAATCCCGACAAACTCGACCGCGGTTTCGCCGGGCAGCTTCATCAACACGAAATTCGGTTCCATTGCCTGGGTCTTCTGCTCTCCCGACTCGCCTAGCCCGACCTCGGAAGCCACGGTCCACAGGTCCTCACGGTTGTAAAACACCGCTGGATCCGTCATGTGATAGAGACCGTACACGGCGGCTTGCATTTTGAGCAGCAATTCCGGATAGCGCAGGTGCCTTCGGAGGTCCAGCGGCATGCTTACTGCGTCCCTAAAAAGAGTAGGAAAGATCTGGCGATAAGCCGCAAGGATAGGGTCCTCTGCGTCGAATACATAGAAGGTTGTGGTTCCGTCGTACGCGTCAATTACAACCTTCACGCTGTTGCGGATGTAGTTGATGGTATTGCCATTCAAGGGGTAGTGTGTTGAGTAGGGATAGTTGTCCGAAGTCGTAAATCCATCCAGAATCCACGACAGACGGCCATCGTCGCCGATGACCATGTATGGATCGGATTCGTAAGTGAGGAATGGCGCTAACGTCGTAACGCAATCAATGACGTTTCTTCGCATCAGCAACCGGCTTTCGGAGCTGATATCGTCACTGAACGGCAACTTGGTCAAGTCTCCTTCCGCGAATGCAATGAGAGTGCGGCGCAGAAATCCGCCGAGAACAATGCCACCGTTGCCCGCATAAGATGTCAGGCTGTTGGTCTGCCCTTGTGGGAAGTTGAACTCCTGTTGGCGCGTTTTTACATACACATCAGTGTTGGTCAGTTCGCCAAAGTAAATCTCCGGACGTGAGACGGAAATACTCGGCGTCGTGCTTTGGACTGGCATATTGCTCAGAATCAAAGCCGGCAACCCCTCCGGCGTGAAGCCGTTTACCGGATTCATGGTAATGCCGTAGCCATGGGTGTAGATGAGCCTTTCGTTGATCCAGTTCCGGCTGCTCTCGGGGAGCTTATCGATGCTCAGTTCCCGGGTGGCAAGCATGACTTGTCGCATGGTGCCGTCGATCTTGTAGCGATCGATATCGATATCGGGAAAATCGTAATAGGTGCGGATTTCCTGAATTTGCCGCAAGGTGTCCTGGAGCGCGCGCCAGTCCCAGAGGCGGATGTTTTCGAGCGTAGGTTGATTATTTGCTGCATCCGCAGCCTCGACAGACGTCTCAGCTGGGAATTCACGCCGTGAAACTCGATCCAAGCCGTAACCTCGCTGCGTCAGATCGATATTGTTTGCGATGTAAGGCTGTTCCCGAACCAGTTCGTTTGGCTTGACGACGAAGTTACCGATATACCAGCCGACAATTTGAACTGCGAGATAGCAGACCACCGCCGGGATGATTGCAAATACCAGCCGCCGTACTTTGGGCGCTAGCACAACGTTCACCAGCGAAATGAGGGCTCCAAGAACGAGTGCCCAACAGACTATGAGAAGCCCGCCAAGTGTAACGTGGGCATCGGTGTAGGTCACGCCGCTGAAGATCGTGTGCTCGTCGAACAATGCCTCGAACCGGCTGATAAAGACTCGCATTGCAATGACGAGTAGTAGAAACGCAAATGCAATCGAGAACCCTCGCCAGGGCAGCGGCAACCGGCTTCGATGCCCAGCGAAGACCTGGGCACCACCAGAAATCAGAATGAAAAAGAACGCAACCACACAAGCAAGGACAGCTAGCGTCAAAAGCCAGCCTGTTAATAGCTGCCATGCCGGTAGGCTGAAGAGGTAGAAGTGCAGTGCCCTACCGAAAATAGGATCAACTGGCCCGCCGGAAGTGCGCGGCGCGTACCAATACATCGCAAACGTCTGCCAGTCCGACATCATGCTGACACCGGCGATTCCGGAGATAATTAGCGATGCGAACAGCACAATTCGGCGCAGAATGCGTTCGACTGGCAGTCTGACGGGCTGCTTCCCGATAAAAATCAGGCCGCCACTCAACACGTCCGGCTTGTACGAACGCCTCAGGGCCAAAAACCAACCGTACAGAACGAGAAATGTTGCCGCGAAGGACACGGCCAAAGTGAGCCATTGAAGACCAAGTGTTTTACGGAATACGTCTCTGTAGCCGAGCGACCCGAACCAGAGGGCATCCACGTAATACGACAAACTGGCTCTGAAACTAAAAATGGCGAATAAGATCAGGAGCAGAACGAGAAAGAATCCGCGGAGCCGCCGCGGACGCTTTTCCCACTCAATCGTCTGTGGCATCAAACCTCCACCCTTCAATTCCGTCGAGAATCGGAACCACGCGGCATTGTACCGCTTCTTTCTCTGAAACCAGGCACATCGAGAAAGCGTCTATCGCCTTTTCCGTTTACAGCCACTTTCAAATGACGGTGACGGCCTCGCTTCGTCATTGCAGCGACATTGACAGTACAGCAAATGATGTTGTGGTCGACTACGCTGGTTTAGGTGTATTGGGGATGGTGAAAGCTGGACTTGCACTTGCAGCGAAGCCTCTGTCCCAAAGGCAATTTGAGGCGAATCGTACAACACCACAGGAGACGCACATCATTGAACAGGGCAGAGATCTGCTCTGATGTGAAACTCACAACCGGCCAGAATCACGCTTAATTCTCCCACCCACAACGGCTTAGACTGACAGACCTGCACAATCGGGGCCTAATAGGACCCTGTCAAAATTGCCTGTGGTGTGCCTTCGGCCCCCACACTAAAGTCCATGAAGGCGAATGTGTGCGGCGTGGCGTATCGCGTTCCCCTTAGTGATGACGAAAAGGAGTGCGTAATGAACGAACTGATCAGCCAAATTGCGCAAAAGACAGGAATTGGCGAAGACAAAGCTCGACAGGCGGCCGAGGTTGCCATTTCTTTCTTCCGAACAAAATTTCCGACTCTCGGCAGTCAATTGGACAACCTGCAAGCTGGTGCTGTCTCTGAAAAGGCCGGTGGAATCGCCGAAAAAGTTAAAGAGGGCCTGGGAAGCGTTCTGGGCAAGAAAACCGCATAATCAATTTTTAATGAATACGGCGGGCATGCTATACCCCACACCGGCGTCATGGCATCCCGTGAGGCTGCGTATCGCGGGGCCAGCAGTTTCTGCCAAAAAAGCTGATCGCTGCTGCGAAGTTTATGCCCAGACAACTCGGTACCGGGCGTCCAACGCAGGCAAGCCAAGTTCAGGAAAGGAGCAGTGAATCGTGAGTCTACTGGATACGATCGCAGGAATGGTTGACAAACACCCGCAAACGACCGATGAGCAACATTCAAGCCTCGTTCAGACTGCAATCGAAATGTTTGGGAATCATGCCGGCATTTCGCAGTTGATGGGGAGCGCACAATCGCAAGGACTGGGGCAGATGGTCCAATCGTGGATTGGCATGGGATCGAACCAGGCTATCGCACCAGGGCAATTACAAGGTCTTGTCGGCCAAGATCGGCTGAGCGAATTCGCGCAACGGGCCGGGGTTCCTCCTGGAATCGCAAGCACCGCACTGGCCGGGATACTACCGACCCTAATTGACAAATTGACACCGAAGGGTAAATTGCCGCAAGCGGCGTAGGAGCTTACTCAGCGGCGTAAGAGCTTACTCAAAGGAGTAATAGTATGCATTTTCTATGGTGGATTATCGTGGGTCTGATCGCGGGTTGGGTTACAGGAAAAATCATGCGCGGCTCAGGATACGGCCCGCTGGTGGATATTGTGATTGGTATCGTGGGAGCAATCGTCGGTGGATGGATCATGCGCGCGGTTGGGTTCCAAGGCCAGGGCGGCACGCTGTACACGATCCTGGTCGCTATCGGTGGAGCGGTCCTGTTGACATGGCTATATCGCCTTGTCACGGGTCGAAAAGGTGATATTGTGAGCCGAAAAGACCGAGACGGCGGGAACTGGCCGAAGGCTGCGTAAAAGCGAGTCGTCCACTGGGAGGGGAAACAAAGCATCGCTTTGGCAGCCACAGCAACTGCCAAGACCCAACTCATGAGAGCAACCAGCAGGATCTGTGAAAGCGGGTCAGGACCGCTAAAGCCTCTTCGGCAACGTACTGAGAGAGCACGTGGAAGCGGAAAGAACGGGCAGCATCGGAGGGTGGGGCCCGCTCGGGCAGGCTGCACGACGAAGTACTTGACGCAACCTTCTTCAAAACTGGCGATCCTCTTCCGCTGCTGTCAGACAAGGCAAGATGTTGCCGTTGATCCCCATCCGTTCACTTGGGGCAAAACGGGTAGAAATGGCTGCTTAGTCTAGTTCTAAGGTCATCCGGCAACTAACCTGGCTCTGGAAACCATGCGACTCTCAATTGCTGAATCGCCAAGGAAACTATTCGGCTTGATTCTCGCGGGAACTCTGATTAGCCCTTCAAGCTTCGGGCAAGCGGCCAAAAAATCCTAGAAGATCCACGTTCCCGCGACCAAAGAATGGGTGGACACCAATATCGACGTGCGCGGGGGGGCGAAGTTGAGGTTCACCGCGAACGGGCAGGTCAGGTATCCAAGAGGCAATCAATCGTCGTACGAATCGAAAACACAACACAGTCGGGACATTCGGACCGGATGGATTGACGCGCGGATTTGCCGATCTGCTGCACGAATACGCGGTGGGCAACGCCGGCCACGGCGCTTTGATTGGCCGGATTGGCTCGGCCGATTATGCACAAGCGTTTGCCGTCGGCGCTAGCAAGGAATTCGATTTCCCAGTCACGGGCAGGCTTTTTCTTGGGCTGACCAAAGTGAAAAAGACGCAGCGACTGCCACGGGAAGCTTCGACGTTACCGTGGACGTGCTCGAAGAAGGAACCGGAGATTCCAGAGCGGCCGGAGGGCCGGCCGAGACTCGGATTGCAGGGATCACGCCGGACCTACTAGCCACAATTCCCCGCCGCGTCTCCGATCCTGCCAATAATCCGGGTGACATGGTGAACGTTCTAATCGTCGGCACGCAGGATCAGCTGGTGCAAGTATTCTCCGCCGCAGGTTGGCTACAGGTGGACAAGACCGTCCGAGCGACGGCGATGAACGCGGTTATGCAGTCGCTCGAGAAGAAAGACTACCTGACGATGCCCATGAGCGTCTTGTACCTGTTCGGCCGCGCCCAGGATTACGGCTTTGCCCACGCAGAGCCGGTTCGTGTTGCCATGTCGCGAAATCATCTGCGAGTGTGGAAATCGCCCTATGAGGTAGAGGAACGTCCGCTGTGGTGCGTCGCCGCGACGCATGATATTGGATTCGAAAGGGATCAACGCAATAATGGCGTTACGCACAAGATCGATCCAGCGATCGATGGAGAGCGGGAGTATGTGAACGACACACTTTCAGGGACTGGACTGGTTGTCAAAAGAGATCACGTGATACCAGCAAACGCCCTTACCACCGCGAAAACAGCGACTGGCGGAGAGTTTCATTCCGATGGGAGGACTCTGGTGCTGGTATTGAAGAACCCGGGCGGCAAGTAGCTCGACCGCAAATGGCGAGCAGTGTCGTCGAATTCAGGGACTAGGTCCACGCTTCCAGAATTGAAGTGGCTACAACTACAAGGCCAATAGGAACGGATTCGAATCGGTAGTCGAACACGATAACCTGTCGCACTTTCAACAATCTACATGGGCACAATATCCCTAAGCTGGTTGCCTCCGCTCGTAAAAGCCTCCTCAAGCGCCGGCTCTGTCCTGACTGAAGTACTTACAAAGTGAGGAGTCGCGAGCATCTGCTGCTGAGAAAAAAGCGCTTGAAACCAAAAAAAACCTTGACAGCTAGTATAGTGTTATAGTCTAGTATAACAGTAAGCAGTGAGGTGTTCGCTTTTACCATCACGCTGCCGACCGCCTTAGAAAACAAGTCGGAAAAGGAGTTCGCATTATGAAATCGATTCGCCTTACGCTCACGGCTGCTCTGATCCTGATCACGGTCTCGGTAATGTCGATTTCCAGTACGGCCGCGGATACACAGAAGTCCCAGTCAGACGCACAGAAATCGTTCGACAAAATGAAAACGCTCGCCGGCGAATGGGAAGGCTCGGTCAAGCTCGATCCACCGGACCCCGACATGAAGATGGACCAGCCCGTCCACATTTCGCTGCGCGTCACATCACGCGGCAACGCGATCGTTCACGAGATGCAAGAAGCTGGCACGCCATTGGACCCGACAAAATACGACCATCCTTTAACGATGATTTACCTTGACGGCGAACGCCTGACCCTCCTCCATTACTGCGACGCGGGGAATCGCCCGCGAATGACGGCAGAAGCGTCAGCCGATTCTAAGAAAGTGGAGTTCGAGTTTCGCGATCTTTCCGGCGGAAATGAGCACGGGCACATGTACCACGCCGTGTTCACCATAGTTGACGCGGATCATCACATCGAGGATTGGACGTATATGATGCCGGGAGATAAACCCATGCACGCGCACATGGAGTTGACGCGGAAGCAATAAGGAAGCGGCGAGATACCGTGCTTCCGTACTGCCGGAGACAACCATCTTCTGGCAAGGAGGCCAGAGATGAGGCATCCGTCCGAGAATGAAGCTGGCAAAGTAACTTGGGGCATAGAGCATGGACCATGAGTGGAACGACAATCAGCCGATTTACCGCCAGCTGCACGATCGCGTGGTCGCGATGATCCTGGACGGTGTGCTGCAGGAAGGCGATCCGCTGCCTTCGGTACGCAATGTGGCCGCCGAATATCGGGTGAATCCGCTCACGGTACTGAAGAGCTATCAAGAACTGGTGGACGATGGATTAGTCGAAAAGAGACGAGGTCTGGGCATGTTCGTCAACGCGGGAGCGCGCAAATTGCTGCTCGAGGGCGAGCGGAAGAAGTTCCTGGCTGAGGATTGGCCAAGGATCAAGGAAACCATTCAGCGGCTGGGCCTGACGCCGGAAGACCTGCTCGATGGCGCGGACCGCCGGGAATCCAAGAACGAAGTGAAGGAGCGCTGACCTATGGCATGCATAGAAGCGCGTGGATTGCGCAAGGTCTTCGGAACGACGGTTGCGCTCAACGGAATCAATTTGCAGGTCGAGCAGGGACGCATCCTGGGACTGATCGGCCCGAATGGCGCGGGCAAAACCACCGTGCTCAACGTGATTCTCGGCCTCACGCCCTATGAGGGAGAACTGCGCGTTCTCGGACGCGACCCCTGGAGCGAGCGCGACCAACTCATGCGCGACGTTTCCTTCGTCGCCGACGTGGCCTTGCTACCGCGCTGGATTCGGGTTTCGGAGTTGCTGGCTTATGTGGCGGGCGTGCATCCGAGCTTCGATCGCGCCAAGGCGGAAAACTTTCTGACAAAGACCGGCATCCGTCACGCGAGCAAAGTCCGCGAATTGTCGAAGGGTATGGTGGCACAGCTGCATCTGGCGATCATCATGGCCATCGATGCGAAACTGCTGGTGCTCGACGAGCCGACACTCGGCCTCGACCTCCTTTATCGGAAACAATTTTACGATTCGCTGCTGGGCGATTACTTCGACGGAAACCGCACCATTGTCGTGACCACCCATCAGGTGGAGGAAATTCAGCAGATCCTTACCGATCTGATGTTCATTCACGAAGGCAACATCGTGTTCGCGTGCGGCATGGACGAATTCGAGTTCCGGTATGCGGAAGTGAGCGTGAATCCCGCACAGATTGCAGCTGCGCGGGCATTGAAGCCGATGTATGAGCGCCAGGTGTTCGGCCGCAGCATTCTGCTCTTCGATATGAAGTCCGCTGGCGTTGATCGCAAGCAACTCGCGGCCCTGGGCGAGGTGCGGACGCCAACCATCGCGGACTTATTTGTGGCGGTCATGGGCAGTCAGACTTCTGGACTCTCGGCCAACCAGGCACGCAACAAGTCTCTGCCGGAAAACCAGGAAGGAGTGGTCCGATGAATACTGAAGCGAGCAGCGCGTCGATCGTGCCCCGAGCGATCCCGACCACACACCTTCTGTACTGGTCGATCCGCCGCGAACTGATGGAGTACCGATCCATCTATTTGGCGCCGGCATCCATCGGCGCGGTGATTGTGCTCGGCTTCGGGTTCGTGCTGGTGGGCTTGCCGCACACCGTTAGCAGCGCCATGACCCTCAATCCTGAAAAGCAGCACGAGGCGATCTCACAGCCCTTTGAGGTTGTGGCGGGACTGATAATGGCGGCGGCATTCATTGTGAGTTTCTATTACGCTCTCGACACACTCTACGGCGAGCGCCGCGATCGCAGCATTCTGTTTTGGAAGTCGCTGCCAGTTTCCGATCTCACGGCTGTTTTGGCGAAAGCGTTCGTTCTGCTGCTCGTCTTGCCAACGATCGCGATCGTGATCACGCTGATCACTGAGGCCATCGTCCTGAGCTTAAGCATGGCGATGCTCGCAGCCCACGGCCTGAGCATCGCCGCCTTCTGGGCGCAGCTGCAACCGATACAGATGATGAATGGATTGCTTTACCACATTTTGACCGTCCATATCCTGTGGTACGCGCCGCTTTACTGCTGGTTGATGTTGGTCTCGGCGTGGTCAAAGCGCGCGCCGTTACTCTGGGCTCTGCTGCCTCCGTTTGCGATTGTCGTTTTTGAAAAAGTTGCGTTCCACACTTCACATTTCCAGAACTTCCTCCAAGACCGGTTCTCCGGCGGGAACGGTGCAATGGTGGATTCGGAGATGCGAATGCCGATTGTTCATTTCATGATTACGCCAGGTTTGTGGTATGGGCTTTTGTTCGCCGCCGCATTCCTTCTAGCAGCGGCGCGACTGCGACGGGCCAGAGGTCCCATTTGAACCCTCTGCTTCTGAACTAACAACAGCAGGAAGAAAACGAATTAACGGGGCGTTTGGCTCCGACAGGAGTAGTGCGCCTGAAAGGAATCACGAGTATGAGCGCAACCATGAGCACAGCATTGCTTTGGCGCCGGTTCGAGTTGAATTCGCTTGCCGACACCGTTTTGAAGGCGGCTGCAGGATTCTGGTTTGCAGTGACTGTCCTTGGCCAACTGGCCTTCGGCTTTGCCGTAGCGTCGTTCTATGGACTCACGGCGCTGCGCGGAGATTATCACGGCTGGAGGTTCACGAATGGATTCATTCCCGGCGTGACCCAAGGAAACTGGGCGGTTGTGATGCATGTAATCTCGGCCGCGGTCATCATGCTGGCTGGAGCGATTCAATTGGTCCCCCAGGTGCGCAACCGGTTCCCGGTGTTCCACCACTGGAACGGGCGCATTTACATGCTGACCACGCTGACTCTCCCCGGAGCAGGCCTTTATATGACCTGGATCCGGGGAAGCGTGGGAGACGTTTGGCAGCACCTTGGAAGCACAGGAAACGCATTGCTGATCTGGCTCTTCGGCGGGCTGGCACTGCGTTTTGCGATGGCGCGCGATTTCAAGAGACATCGCCGCTGGGCGCTGCGTTTTTTCTTAGTGGTCAGCGCGTCATGGTTCATACGGATCATGCTGTTCCTGACGCTTCTGGTTTTCAAAGGCGCGGTCGGCTTTGATCCGAGCACGTTCACCGGCCCCTATCTCACGTTCCTGTCGTTCGCGCAGTACCTGATCCCCCTGGCGGTTTTAGAGCTCTACTTTCTGGCCCAGGACCGTCCCGGCGCGCTGCGGCGCATGGCGATGGCGGGCATGCTTTTTGTCCTGACCTTGGCGATGGCAGCAGGTCTGTTTGCAGTCGCGATGGCAGTATGGGTGCCGCAGGCGAAGGCCGCATTCGACCCCCGCAGGTCGATTGCAGAGACTCTCTCGACGACGATCAAGGCTAAGGGCGTCGAAGAGGCTGTAAAGCAATACCACGCATTGAAGGCGTCTGCACCCACGACCTACAACTTCGACGAAGGTGAGTTGAACTCTCTGGGCTATCAGCTCATTGCCGTGAAGAATTTCAAAGACGCAGTCCGCATTCTTCAGCTGAACGTGGAGGCCTATCCGCGATCGAGTAACGCGTACGACAGTCTGGGCGAAGCTTACATGGACGCTGGCGAAAAACCGCTTGCCATCGCCAACTATCGGAAATCGCTCGAGCTGAACCCGAAGAATGCCAATGGAGCCAGGATGCTCAAGAAGCTCCAGACACCATGAATTGCACTCCACCAAACCGATTGATTCGGCGGTGAAATTGAGTCCAGGAGCAATCATTATGCCCACAGCTGGAACCATGGGAAAAATTGCGGAAGCTCCGACCCGTCACAAGGACAGGATTGTTGGCGCGTATTATCTCCTGACGATACTGGCCGGTGTATTCGTTCTCTACTTCCACGGCAGGCTGGCTCTGGCGGCCGATCTCATCGCAACCATCGTCTATATCGCCGTAACCATAGTCTTCCAAGCATTGTCGAAGAAACGGCTGACGAACGAAGACCGAGACCTGAACCGGACCGTGACCGAGCCGGTTCGGACGGTATCTCCTAGACGCTCCCGAAGACCACATGCGCCGAGGGTTATCGCCCACGACAAAACCAGAGTTATCCGCACTAGAACCAAGTTCGAACCCCGCCTGCTCAACTCCAACCGGCCGCAGCAGAATTTAGTCGGGTTGAATAAGAGATGATGGGAACTCGACTACCGCAGCGGATGCTTTGGGGACATGGAATGCTATTTTCGGCGTGCCTCGAGCCTGACCCGCTCTGATTGAACCCGGGCTGTACGTTGACGACTCCGAATTGATGGTCGACTTGCTCCCGGTGCGCAGCCATCGCCCATAAGAATCTGATGGAACGCCTGGAACGGCATCGTTGGGGTGATACCGCTCGGCATGAGGATTGCATCACCATCGCGTACTGGCACCACCAATTCCGGGCACTCGATGTCGTTGTACACCTTGTCTGCGGCTGGAATAAGGCTAGGCGTTACGAATGATTCGCCAAGTTGCATGGAACCAAGACGGCCACCGTCGCAAATATTGACCCGAACACCTTTTACTTGTATTCCAATTCGATGAATCATACGATTTCTGGAGTCACAGCTCAGCCCGCGCCGGTGCTGGCCCCGTTCATGCCCACCGGGCTGAATCCCAACATGATGCACTTTTGCCCCGGCAGAAGAACTACCGAGGAGAAACTTGAGGGAAGCATTGATTCGCAACCACCCGCTAGCTGCGCCATTCTTGCGCCAACGCGTAAACGCCAAGCGAGGCAGGCTACTGCCCCTGAAGGCGGTCTGCCTGCTGCTGATTGCGATTCCATACTGTTTTGGCCAACAAAAATATTTCACCAATTGGCCTGCCGGATATTCACCGGATGAAATCGGCAGGCGAGTTGCAGAGCATATCGTCACCAGCCCTCATCAGGACCCACAACAGATTGTTTATCCGGAAGTTTGCACTTGGTATGGGGCACTCACGTTTGCGCAGCTTTCCGGTAACAACGATCTCACCGCGAAACTAGTTCAACGGTTTGAGGCGCTGCTGTCTGCTCCAGGCTCGGAACTCATTCATCGTGAGCGCCACGTCGATTTTTCGATGTTTGGATCTCTGCCACTGGAAATCTACATCGAAACCCGAGACCCAAAGTACCTCGCATTGGGCAAGTCGTTCGCCGACACGCAATGGGATCGGTTACCGGCGGGCGTCCAGGTCCGGGACGGCGTGCCTCCCGAGTCCTTGGCCCCAGGACTGACTCCAGAAACTCGCTTCTGGGTCGATGACATGTACATGATCACGATTCTTCAGGTACAGGCTTTTCGTGCGACGGAAGACTCCAAATATCTCGATCGAGCGGCCCTCGAGATGGCGGCATACCTCGACAAGCTGCAGCAGCCGAATGGACTCTTCTACCACGCGCCGGACGTGCCTTTTTTTTGGGGTCGAGGCGACGGATGGTTCGCGGCGGGAATGAGCGAGTTGCTGCGGTCCCTTCCGCCGAACCACCCCAAGCGTGCTCGAATCATGGACGGCTACAAGAAAATGATGCATGGGCTGCTGCACTTTCAAGAATCGGACGGGATGTGGCACCAGTTGATCGATCACCCCGAGTCATTTGAAGAGACCTCCTCCACTGGCATGTTCACGTTTGCTATGATCACAGGCGTAAAGAACGGGTGGCTTGACGAAGAGACATACGGCCCGGCGGCGCGGAAAGCCTGGCTGGCCCTGGCCGGATACGTGGATCAGGATGCAAACGTCACCAACATCTGCGTTGGTACCGGGAAGAAGAATGACCTGGAGTATTACCTGACCCGCCCACGCCATACCGGCGATATGCACGGCCAGGCGCCAGTGTTATGGTCGGCATCGGCGCTGCTGAGATGATCGGCACGACATGGCTGCGAGGATTTCGCGCTGCGAAATGAGAAAATAATTCCGAAAAGGCTCCTGCGGCAACCAATTTGACATATACTCTCCCACGTTAAAAGGATGAAACTGCCTGTGCCATATTCAGAAGCTGTGTTTCGCGCACTCGATGCGCTCGACACCGAACTTCCCTCCTCCGGATTCACGAAGACCGGTACACGATCAGGTGGGCACGTTCATTCTGGAGCACCAATTCAGGCATGCTACTCGATTTGGTGAGATGACCCAGCCGCCCATGCCGGACCACAAGTACGTTGCGGTTCGATTTCTCGCGGCTTTGCGTGGTGTAATCATCTCGCTTCTCAGCTATCAGAGCGCAAAGACGACTGGTCACACCATTCCCGTTGATGGCGGGCTCGGCTAGGCGTTTCTTCGATAGAGATGATATGCGACGTGTCTGCTTTGTTTTGCAAGTCAAGATCGAGCGACTTCGAGAGTACAGAGAGCGTCACCGCGCGGTCTGGCCGGAGATGCTTGCGGCTTTGCGAGAGGCGGGCTGGCAGAACTACTCCCTTTTCCTGCGCCAGGATGGCTTACTTGTGGGCTATCTCGAAACCGAGGACTTTGAGCACGCCCGTTCCGAAATGGCGAGGCGCGACGTAAACCAGCGCTGGCAACGCGAGATGGCAGACTTCTTTGATCTCGATGGTGTCGAGCCTGACCGCGCAATGGAGCCGCTTGAAGAAGTTTTTCATTTGTAACTGAACCTTTCGAGGAGGTAGATGGGCCCAAATCCGGCAATCGGTGTAGTCTTTCATTGGCTAGGCGGTCTTGCCTCCGGCAGCTTTTATGTGCCTTATCGTTGGGTGCGACGCTGGTCATGGGAGACCTTTTGGCTAGCTGGGGGACTTTTTAGTTGGCTGATCGCACCGTGGTTCCTCGGATGGCTGATGACCCGGGATCTTTTCGCAGTTCTAGCGGCCACTCCCAGACACACATTATTCTGGGTCTTCTTTTTTGGACTGCTCTGGGGAGTGGGTGGTCTCACATTCGGGCTTACCATGCGCTATCTGGGGCTTTCGCTCGGAATGGCGATCGTGCTCGGCCTCTGCGCCGCCTTCGGCACTTTGATGCCGCCAATCTTTCGCGGCGTGTTCATGACTCAAGTTGCGGGCACCCTCTCTGGCCGAATCATTCTTCTAGGAGTTGTCATATGCCTCTGCGGAATTGCAGCCGCAGGTCTGGCTGGCGTCTCAAAAGAGCGCGTGATGTCTCCGGAACAACGCAAAGCAGTGATCAAAGAGTTTGATCTCGGAAAAGGAATTGCCGTGGCAACCCTCTCCGGCGTGATGAGTGCGTGCTTTGCCTACGCGCTCGCGGCAGCCGACCCGATCCGAACATTAACCCTTCAGCATGGCACGGCGCCGTTGTGGCAGGGGCTGCCGGTGCTGGTCGTTCTACTCGTTGGGGGATTTCTTACCAATTTCGTGTGGTGCTCGGTTCTGCATTTTCGTAACAAGACCGGATATCAATACTTCAGCATGTACTCACGCTCTCAAACCGAACATCCCGAGACTACGATCGAGACCGCTGTCGACGCTCCCGGCCGCGAGATTGCCGAACGCGCCGCGCTGGGCCAAGGCGAACGCGGCGCATCAGCTATTCTCGTCGCCTCGCCGCCATTCCGAACCATCGAACCGCAACGCGTTCCCATGCTGGCAAACTATCTTCTGTGCGCATTGGCAGGAACAACCTGGTATTTCCAGTTTTTCTTTTACACGATGGGTGAGAGCCAGATGGGACGATACAAGTTCTCCAGTTGGACGTTACACATGGCCAGCATCATCATCTTCAGCAGCCTGTGGGGAATTGGACTAAAGGAGTGGAAGGGAGCAGGACGGCGCGCCGGCTGGTTGCTGACGGTTGCATTGCTGCTGCTCGTCGGATCAACCGTGATCGTGGGTTACGGGAATTACGTGGGATTGCAACACTAAGAACCTGAGGTGGTTTGCGACTTTCACGATCACTGCCGGCCAAGTAGCCTGAGTGGCGAAGCTTCTCGATCGAATTCTGAATCCAGAGAGTTCAGGGGATACCTAGGAGCACGCGGGGAAGAGACTGATGAACTTACGTTCAATTGGGTTTTCGATAATCATGGCGGGTTTGATAATTGGGGGCACCACGGTCGGAACATCACAGGTCACGGTATCCGTGCGCAACCCTTCCCCTCTTGCTCGACAGAACGAAACGGTTTCCGTCAGCGCGAGAGACCTCAAGCGCGTGCTTCAGTTTGACGATATTCGGCGAATTCAGGTTCGAGACCCGCGCTCTCGGAAAAACCTGTTGACACAGGCAGTAGATGACGGCAACGGCACCTACGACGAACTCATTTTCCAGACCGATCTCGCCCCAGACGAAACTCGCAAGTTCGAGTTCACTGTTGGTGAGAGGCGAATACCAACCGCGCAGGACTTTAAAGCCTACGGCCGCTTTGTGCGAGAACGCGAGGATGACTTTGCCTGGGAGAACGATCGCATCGCGCACCGGATATATGGTCAGGCGCTAGAAACCTGGCCGCAGGAGCCGCTCACCAGCAGCGCCGTGGATGTTTGGGTAAAGCGCGTACCTCGGCTGGTAATCAATGACTGGTATATGGTTGACGACTACCATCGTGACCATGGCGAAGGGGGTGACTTCTACTCCGCAGGAAGTACACGGGGCTGTGGAGCCAACGGCATCTGGGCGAACGGACGGCTTTACCCGTCAGCAAACTTTACCAATTCGCACGTGCTAGCGAATGGTCCGATTCGCGTAATGTTTGAGCTCACCTACCCCGCCTGGGACGCGAACGGCACTCGCATTTCAGAAGTCAAGCGCATCACTCTGGACGCCGGCCAGAACTTTAATCGTTTCGAGAGTCACTACGGGATAGAAGGCGGCAGTCGAGAGTTAGATGATGCTATTGGCATTCGAAAGGGGACGGATGCCTCCGTTCGAAAGTCCTCAGACACGGGAACCATGAGCAGTTGGGAGACCTTGCCTGACCAGCATGGTCAACTCGGTTGCGCGGTGCTTGTGAATCCTGCGGGCCTCACAGGTTTTACCGACGACGCAAAGAACTTTCTTCTGACGGTAAAGATGCCCACAGACCGTGTGGTCACATATTACGCAGGCTTCGGGTGGAGCGAGAGCGGCTTTCCCACCCAGGACGACTGGAAGCATTATGTTGCAAAATTTGCGGACCGGATCAAAGCGCCCGTGCAGGTCACTATTTCAGCACATTGATAGTCCCCATCGAAGACACCACAGGGGCACACAACGAAACGAACAACCTTGCTGTTGTAACGGTACCGTCGTCGGTCATTTTGCCAAGAGATCTTTCCAGCGGATCCAGGCTTGCTGGCGGGCCTTCTTGTTGGCATCGCTTGCATCAGGAGCTTCGCCTGCCCGCATGAAGCCATGTCCTGCACCTTCGTAAACGACCGATTCAAAGGTTTGCCCTGCGGCCTTCATTTGCGCCGAGGTTTCCGGAAGCGTGGCGTCAATTCGCGCGTCGTTTCCGGCGTAAAAACCGTAAACCGGGGCGTTGATTCGGGTCATGGCATCCTTGGCAGGGGAAACGCCGTAGAAAACGAAAGCGCCGCGAAGATCGTTCCGATTCGTCGCGAAACGAAAACTTTGCCCGCCGCCCCAACAGAAGCCTGCTACGAACAACTTGCCATTTGATGCCGGAAGGTTCTTGGCATAATCGGCAACACTGTTGAGATCAGCGGTGATCTGCTCTGGACTGAGATTGCTTACCGCTTCCGTGACTTTGTCCTGTGCTATGTCAGATGTGCGCCCACCATTCGGGGCCATTCCCGAGAGCAAATCGGGAGCTACGGCGATGTAACCTGCGGCGGCCACCTGGTCGGCAAGGTCCTGGACCCAATCCGACATGCCAAAGATTTCGTGAATGATAAGAACGACCGGGGTCTTGTCCTTGCTCTCGGGGTACACGACGAAAGTCTGTACCTGGCGGCCATCATGCTTTACCGACACCCATTCGCGATGGCGAGGAGATGTTTGTAGCTGGGTGCGCGCCCAATCTTGCGCCCAGACGGTCGGGGCCAATAGAACAATCAAAGCAAGTGTTAACCGGTTCACGTGTCCTCCTGGTGTCCCGCGCACCACCGCCCGAACGAGAGTCGCGCACGCATTGTAATTCCGACGCATATTGCCCTCATCCAATACGAAAGACGGAGGGAATTATAGCTCACCCAAACTGTTCGAAAAGCGTCAGCACCCGTCGCCCCAGTGGGGATCGGGATTTTTCAACCATCAAGAAACGGCCACGATACCCGCAGAGAGAACCGTCTCGTCGCCAGAAAAGACCTTCTCCCCTGTCGCATTAAGTCACGAAAACCAACTCCAGAGCCTGGAACCAATGAGCAACGGTTCGTGTTTGGGTCTCCAGATTTTTCAAGCGCGCTTGTGAACGCCGCTCTTGAAATTGCCGAGCATGTGATCGCCAGTACGCATGCTGAAGGCGACGATAGGCATAGTGGTGGTTTTGTCAGTGCAGATGGGAAAGATGCTCGCGTCGCATATGTAGAGGTTAGGAACGTCGTGAGTCTGTGCCCACTTGTTGGTCACCGAGGTTTTGGGATTATCCCCCATCCTGCAAACTCCAGTTTCATGCAGGCTTGTGCCGGGGCGGTTGGGTTCGGTATCGGCGCCCCACATTTCCGCGCCCATGGCCTTGAAGAGATCGATCATCACCTGCTTCGAGTGTTCCCACATGAGAAGTTCGTTCTCGCCCCATTGGAAATGAAATCGGAGCTGCGGAATTCCAAAAATGTCTTTCTTCTCGGGAT
>Ga0126373_10000750_pt1 | contig 21908 bp, 22 predicted proteins | sample PanSoiMetPlot_11_FD_92545 | JGI IMG/M metagenome (GOLD analysis project Ga0126373, IMG submission 92545) | Tropical forest soil microbial communities from Panama - MetaG Plot_11 | ecosystem: Environmental > Terrestrial > Soil > Tropical forest > Bulk soil | place: Panama | collected 2016-02-17 | reverse complement strand
GTGGCTGGCGGTGATTATGACGCCGGCGGCTGCTCTGAATGAACGCACTGAGAACGCAAGGAACGGGGTTGGCTCCTGACTCGGCAGCACATGCACGCGGATGCCGGCTCCAGCGAGCACCCGCGCCACTTGCTCGGCGAACTCGTCGCTGCGGTGCCGGGCATCGCAGCCAACGACAACTCCCGCGTCGGCCGCACCTGGATCCCGTTCAAGCAGGTAGCTGGCAAGCGCCGCGGTCGCAGCGGTAACAGTAGCGCGGTTCATCCTGTTCGGCCCGGCCGCCACCACGCCGCGCAGCCCCGCCGTACCGAACTTCAGCCTGCTCGCAAACCGGTCAGCCAGTTCGGCCGCGGCTTGCGGGCTGTCTTCGTCGAGGAGCGCTGCAAGGTCGGCCTTGTCCTGGTCGTCCACGTCATTGGCGATCCACGCGGCCACCTGGTCGCGCAGTTCGGCGCTCACCATGTCAGCCCACCGGAGTCAGAATCGGCGCTCACCATGTCAGCCCACCCCGGGCAGAATCGCCGCCAGCAAGTCGCCGAGCCCGGCCGCCGCCTGCTGTCCGGCTGCGACAACTTCGGCATGATCGAGCAGCTCAGCTGACAATCCGGCGGCGATGTTGGTTACCAGCGATAGGCCGAGCACATCAGCGCCAAGGTGCCGTGCAGCGATCGCCTCCAGCACGGTAGACATGCCGACAAGGCCCGCGCCTGCACTGCGCAGCATCAGGATCTCGGCCGGTGTTTCGTAGTGCGGCCCCGCAAGGCCGGCGTAGACGGCCTCGGCCAGGTGCGTGGTCGCGGCAGCCTGTGCGACTGCGCGCAGCCTCGGCGAGTACAACTGCGACAAATCAACGAAGCGGGATGGGTATCCGTCCGGTGGCGGAGGCCCGGTCAGCGGCGAGCGGCCGGTCAGGTTCAGATGATCACTGATCAGGACTGCCTGACCCGGTGCGAGGCCATCCTGAATGCCGCCGGCCGCGTTCGTGAGCACTATGGTCTTGCAGCCTGCCGCAATCGCAGTTCGCACACCATGAACCACAGTCGCGGGAGTGTGTCCTTCATACAAGTGCGCGCGCCCGAGAAAGACCAGCACGTTCTGATCGCCGACGCGAAGTGAGCGCACCACGGGCCGATGGCCTGGCACAGTCGGCTCAGGAAAGCCGCCGAGATCGTCCATAGCCACCTCGGCGTCCGCGTCGCCGAGTGCCGTGGCTGCAGGTGCCCAGCCCGAGCCGAGAACGACTGCGACGTCGTGCTCGGGCTTGCCCGTCAGCTCGGTCAGCCGTCCGGCGCTGGCAGCGGCGGTCGCATATGGATCAGTTGTCATGGCCGAGTTCCTGGCTTTCTAGATTGCCGCTTGCTGGCTTCCGCGCCGGACGTTCGCCCGATCACTGTCGTCCTGGCGACAGCAATCGGGAGAACGACGTAATAGTGGCGGCGCTCTGCTGCACACAGCGGGCGGTTATCATGCCGGTCGTGCGTTACGGGATCATTATCCTGGCTGATCAGCGCTGGCAGGACTCGGCCCGGCGCTGGCGGCAGGCTGAGTCTTACGGTTTCGACCATGCGTGGACCTACGACCATCTTGGCTGGCGCTCGCTCGTGGACGGTCCCTGGTTCGATGCCGTTCCGACGCTCACGGCCGCGGCGATGGTGACATCGCGGATCCGGCTGGGGACCATGGTTGCCTCGCCCAACTTCCGCCATCCTGTGAGCTTCGCGCGCCAACTCACCGCGCTCGATGACATCAGCGGCGGACGGCTGCTGCTCGGCGTTGGTGCTGGCGCCCGCGGACAGAGCTTTGACACCAAGGTTCTCGGCCATCCGCCGCTGAGCGATCGAGAGCGCGTCGACCGGTACACCGAATTCGCTGAATTGCTCGATCTGCTGCTGCGCACTGACCACGTCACCTGGACCGGCAAGTATTACGCGGCCGTCGACGCACGGAACTTGCCTGGCTGTGTTCAGCGGCCACGCATTCCATTCGTTCTCGCCGGGAACGGCAGCCGCTCGATCGGACTCGCAGCGCGCCTGGCCGACGGCTGGGTCACGACCGGAACGCGATCTGACGACCTAGCGGCTTGGTGGGAAAGCGTGGCCGTGGCGAAGCGCACGTTGGATGCGGCGCTTGAGGCAGCCGGACGCGATCGGGCCAGCGTCCGCCGTTATCTATCACTAGATGCGTCGGGCGTGTTCGCCCTGTCCAGCGCGGCTTACTTCACTGACGCCGTCGGCCGCGCGAGCGAACTCGGATTCAACGATGTGATCACGCACTGGCCACGGCCCGACGAACCGTATGCAGGCAGTGAGACGGTACTTGAGGAGATCGCGGCCGGCCTGAGGCCAGGCTCTGCATAACCCGCTACCGACTTATGTGACGCTGCGCATCGCGGCGTCGCCGAGAACGCGTCAGCAATGCGGCCTAGGATGACGTGGTGACTGCTCCCGGATACATGCGCTTCCCCCACATCGCAGACGATCTCGTCGTGTTCGTGTCAGCCGACGATGTCTGGCTCGCTCCGGTCAGCGGCGGCAGGGCGTGGCGGTTCACCGCCGACCAGGCGCAGGTCATGACACCGCGGCTATCCGCCGACGGCGCGCAACTGGCCTGGATCAGCAGCAAGGACGGAAGCCCTGAGGTCTACCACGCGAGCCTCGCCGACGGCTCCAGCACGCGCCTCACGTACTGGGGCGAGGCCGGCGGCCGGGTCTGCGGATGGACGCCTGCGGGCGAGGTGCTGGCAGTTAGCTCGGCTGCCCAGCCGATGTGGCAATTCCTCTGGGCCCGCGCGCTCGGCACCGCATTGACCGGCAACCCGGGCGCTGAGCGGCTGCTCGCGCTCGGGCCGGTGTCGGACGTGTCGCTGCGTCCGGGCGCAGTGGCCGGGGGCACTGGTGCCGCCGGCGGCGTCGCGCTGCTGACCGGGACCTTCGGCCGGGACCCTGCGTACTGGAAGCGGTATCGCGGCGGCACTAGCGGCCGGTTGTGGCTCGGCCCGGCTGGTGCCGTGCTCCCCGGCGCCGCAGATATCGCTACCACTGCGACATCCACGCCTTTCCGGCGGCTGCTCGCAGATGTAGGGGGCCAGTTCGCCAGTCCGATGCTCATGGATGGGCGGCTCGCCTTCTTGTCCGACCATGAGGGCATCGGCAACATCTACTCGTGCTCGCCAGACGGCACAGACCTGCGCCGGCACACTGACAACAGCAGTTGGTACGCCCGCGAAGCGAGTACCGACGGACACCGGATCGTTTATGCATGCGGCGGCGAGCTGTGGCTGCTAGACGATCTCGACGGAGCCGAGCCGCGCCGGCTCGACATCACGGTTGGCACGACTGCAAGCGGCCGCCAGCCGCGGCTCATATCTGCTGCGGATCACGTGGGCTCTTTGTCGGTGGACGCGGCCGGCACGGCTAGCGCGGTCGAGGTGCGGGGGAGTGTGCACTGGCTGACGCATCGCGAAGGGCCGGCCAGAGCCCTTTCTGTCGTACCGCGTGCTCGCGCCCGGTACCCGCAAGTCCTCGGCGACGATGGGCTCGTCGTATGGGCGACTGACGCTGAGGCCGTCGACGCGATCGAGATCGGCGGTGCCATGCCGGACGGATCGGTCGATCCCGGCACGCCGCGCAGGCTTGCCGCCGGGCAAGTCGGCCGGATCTGCGGGCTCGCGGCGTCCCCGGACGGCAGCATTGTGGCCGTGGCGGCGCAGGACGGCCGGCTGCGCGTCGTCGACGTCGCCTCGGGTGCAGTGCGCGAACTAGCGGCGTCGGACAACGGTCGCGTGACCGGGCTAGCCTGGTCACCCGACTCGGCGTGGCTTGCCTGGTCCGAGCCGGCCGAGCATCCGAGCGGCATGGGCGAGAAGCCGTTGCGCCGGCTGCGGATGGCCAGGCTGTCCGATGGCGTCGTAGCAGAGGTGACCGACGGCAGGTTCATCGACACCGACCCGGTCTTCAGCCTCGACGGCAAGCATCTGGCGTTCCTGTCCCTTCGGAACTTCGACCCGATCTATGACGCGCACTTCTTCGATCTGTCCTTCCCGTATGGGGCACGGCCGTTTGTGTTGCCGCTGCAGGTGTCGACGCTGTCACCATTCGGCCCACAGCTTGGCGGGCGGCCGATTGGCGACGGGGGAACGGCCGCGGACGGCAAGCCCGAGTCTGGCCCCGACTCGGGCGGCACGCCTGAGAACGGCGCAACCGGCTCCGCTGGCGCATCGGCGCGACGCCGGAACGTCCCAGCTGTCGTGATCGATATCGATGGAATGTCCGACCGGATCGTCGCGCTGCCAGTGCTTGAGTCTCGTTATTCGCGGCTGCGCGCGGTGAAGGACGGCCTGGCCTGGCTGCGCGAGCCAGTGACCGGGAATCTCGGCGTCGGCGGCGCGCAGCCAACCGACGACGCTCCGCGGCCAGTCCTCGAGCGGTTTGACTTCGGCCGGCGCGAGGCAACCGAGCTGACTGAGGGAGTGGACTGGTTCGAGGCCAGCAAGGACGGGACGAGGCTGGTAGTCAGCGACCATGGCGCGCTCACAGTGATTCCGGGCGGGCGCAAGGCCGATGACGCCAACCCGGATGACAAGGTCCGCATCGACGCGAGCCGAGCGAGATTCATGGCTGACCCGGCTGCCATGTGGCACCAGGCCTTCGCTGAGGCGGCTCGCATCATGCGACACGACTTCTGGGTGTCCGACATGGCGGACGTGGAATGGGACGCCCTCCAGGAGGAGTACCGGCCGCTGCTCGACCGGATCACGACTCAGTCCGAATTTGTCGATGTGCTCTGGGAGTTGTTCGGTGAACTCGGTACGTCGCACGCGTACGTGTATTCCGTCGGCGACGGCCGGACCAGCGGTGCGAAGCCTGGCGTGCTTGGTGCCGATCTGCAGCACACCGCGGCCGGGTGGCAGGTCAGCCGCGTGGTGCGCGGAGAGTCATCAGACCCGCGGGCGCGGTCCCCGCTGTCGGCGCCCGGTGTCGGCGTGGAGGCCGGCGACCTGCTGGTCGCAATCGACGGACGGCCCGTGACCGCCGGCGGTCCTGGACCGCTGCTGGTCGGAGCGGCGGGCAAACCCGTCGAGCTAACCGTTGAAGCCGGACCGGGTAGGCAGCGGCGCAGGGTGGCTGTTGTGCCGCTCGCAAATGACCGGCGGCTGCGGTATCAGGACTGGGTCAACGGCAACCGCGCCATGGTCCGCGAGCTCAGCGGCGGGCAGGCGGGATATCTGCATGTGCCCGACATGATGAGCGAAGGCTGGGCGGACTTCCATCGTGACTTGCGTAACGAGATGCTGCGCGATGCGCTGATTATCGATGTCCGGGGCAATAGCGGCGGGCACACATCGCAGCTGATCGTGGAAAAGCTCGCCCGCCGGGTGATCGGCTGGGACGTGCCACGCGGGCTGGTGGCCTCGACCTACCCCGAGGACGCGCCGCGCGGCCCGGTGGTCGCGCTTGCGGACGAGTGCGCCGGGTCGGACGGGGACATCGTCACCGCTGCCATACGCGCACTCGGTCTTGGGCCAGTGATCGGCGCCCGGACGTGGGGTGGTGTCATCGGCTTTGACGACGAGCACGAGCTGATTGACGGCACGAAGATGACAGTGCCGAGGCTCGCGTTCTGGCTTCAGGGTTACGGCTGGGGTGTGGAAAACCATGGCGTCGATCCGGACATCGAATTGCTCAGGACGCCGGACGACTGGGCGGCAGGCCGCGACGTGCAGCTAGAGACCGGTGTGCGCCTGGCGCTAGAGGCGCTAGGCGAGCGACCGGCCGTCAGGCCGCCGGATACGAGCATCCGGCCGTCGCGGCGCAGGCCGCCGCTGCCACCGCGGAAACTCCCGTCGGCCTGAGTCGATACTGGCCGAGTCGGCTACCGAGCGAACAGTGAGATCGTGTCGGCGACGCAGGCCGCCTTCTCCTGGCCCTCGATCTCCATCGTTATCCGGATGTAGGCGCGGAGGCCGAGTGGATTCGGCTTCACATCGGTCAGCGTCGCCGAAGCGCGGATCCGCGAACCGGTCAGCACTGGCGCGGGGAACCGGACCCGGTCCAGCCCGTAGTTGATCCCCATGGTGATGTTCTCCACCCGGAAGATCTCGGTCATCAGGATCGGCAGCAGTGACACCGTCAGATAGCCGTGCGCGATCGTGCCGCCGAACGGCCCGCTCTTGGCTCGCTCCACGTCGATGTGTATCCACTGATGATCGCCGGTCGCGTCGGCGAACGCGTTCACCTGCTCCTGGGTGATCGTGTGCCACTCGCTCTGACCGAGGTCCTCGCCCTCGGCGGCAACGAACTCGTCAAGGCTGCCGAACTTTCGCATACACGCTCCTTCGCGCTTTAGATGGCGCCGTACAGGCGATCGCCGGCGTCGCCGAGCCCGGGCACGATATAGCCCTTCTCATTGAGCTGAATGTCCACCGCTGCGGTCACGACTCGAACGACTGGCCGCTCAGCCGGGAACGCCGATTCGAGCCTGGCCAGCCCTTCTGGTGCGGCTAGCAGGCAGATAGCCGTCACGCTGTCAGCTCCCCGGTTGATGAGCATCCCGACAACAGTTTCAAGCGAACCTCCTGTCGCCAGCATCGGATCGAGAACGAAAGTGTCGCGGCCAGTGAGGTCGGCTGGCAGACGGACCGCATACGTGCTGGCGATGAGCGTCTCTTCATCCCTGGCCAGGCCGACGAAGCCAATGTCCGCGCTCGGCAGCAGGGCGGCCATGCCGTCGAGCATGCCGATGCCCGCGCGCATGATCGGCACAACCAAAGGCACGGGCCGGGCGAGCTTGACGCCATCGGCGGGGGCCACCGGTGTCTGCACCGTAACTGGCTGAACCCTGATGTGCCTCGTAGCCTCGTAACCGAGCAACGTGACCAGTTCGTCGGCGAGCCGCCGGAAAGTCGGAGTGTCAGTGCTGATGTCTCGCAGCGCGGTCAGCTTGTGCGCGACGAGCGGGTGGTCAATGACGGTCGTCTGCATTCTCGAAGTTTGCCAGTCAGCAGCGCGTTAGGGCAGCCGAGCCCGGTTACCAGGCAGCGGCTTTGCCGGCTGCGGCATTGTCAGCCACGCACCTTCAGAGGCAGAATGCGCGCCGCTCGGATGATCAACTCGAATGTATGTTCTACTTTATGGATGAGCTCGATCTGGCGCCCAGACTGGTGGTGCTATCCCCTGGAATGCGCTCAGGGGCATCCATGGGGTCCTGGGCGAGTCACCGTGGGCTGGATGCCCTGTGACTGTGAGAGCGCGTTGGCCGGCAACCAGCTCGGGCATCTGTGGGTCCGCTGCCGCACCAACGGCTGCCCCTCGATCTGGTACCGGCCCCGGCATAGCAAGCAGTCTTCGGCGGCCGCCGAGTAACGATCTACCGACGCCAGTTACAAGGCCAGTGCCGTCGGGAACGCTGAGGCAAGCTCAGGGGCCGATATCGCGGTCAGGTCGAGCAGCTGATCGTCTTCCGGCTCGGGCAATGCCATCGCGCTGGCACTGGGCGCGGGGCGCGGGCGGCGCGGCTTGCCAGCGGCGGACGAACCGCCCCGGCCGCGATAGATGAGCAGCCCGTTGAGCGGATCGGGCACCGCGTCCAAGGCCGCACGGACAATCGGCAGGCCACGGAATGCTTCCCATTGCTCGCTAGAACCAAAGCACACCTCGAAAGCGACGCCCCAGTGGTCAGTGTGCCAGCTAGCGTCGAGCGCGCCGTTTGTGAGCGCAGCTTCGATGAATTCAGACTCGCGCGATTGCTGCCATTGGAAAGCTGAAAACTCTCCGTGCAGCACCTCAATGGACCACCACTCAGCCATTTCATTGAGATAGTACGTCTTTGGCTGGCGGAGTGAAAGGCCCTTGGCTCGGGGACCTACCCGCTTGCGTGGCGGACCGAGGCGATCAGCTGGCTTGCTGACAGCCAGCCGTCATGCTTCCAGATGATCTTCCCTGACGGTGACGTGAGCACGAACCATGGCTGATCCTGAACGCCGTAACCGTCGGCGAGTCGGCCGGACTGGTCGAGCGCCACTGAATAGCCGAGTGGGCGACCAAGGCCCCCGAGGTATGACCTGACGGCAGCAACTGATGGCTCGGTAACTTCCTCGTCCACGGCGACCAAGTTCGGCAATCCGCCAGTCTTGGCTGCTTGCGCGTACTGACTCAGATTCAGCAAGTGCGCCCGCAGATCCGATGTCTCGGCCAGCCAGGTGGCGAAGAACATCACCAGGTGGGCCTTGCCAGGGCCAAGAGTCACCGAGCCAGAAGGCAGCAACGGCAGCTGAGCCGGGGACTTTGGTGTCAGGCCACTGATGTGCGCAAGCGAGTGAATGCTGGCCAGCTGCGGATGGCTGGGCAGCAAGCTGGCGGCTTCTTCGGCCATGACCTGGGCTGCTTGCCCGATGCTCGCGTAGGCCATGGTCGTCAGGTAGACCTTCTGCTCCCGGCCTTGTGTGTCGATGATGAACAGCGCAGGAGTGTGGTCAACCTGCCCCTTCTCGATCTGGACGTAGACGCTGTAGTCCTTCCAGGTCGCCTGGAGTTGGGGCAGTGTGCCGGTCAGGAAGTCCCATTGGTTGACCATGCCGTGCGAGCGGGAGTACGCCATGACATCTGAACGCGAGATCGCGTCGGGGTTAGCGTCAATGCCCAGCAACTGGACCTGATTACCCGCCTGTCCCAGCAACTGCTTGGCCGCCACCATCGCCTGCGTTGTGAGCGGGCAGATTGTCGTGCACTCGGAGTCGGTGAACGCCAAGATCACTACTTTGCCGTGGAACGCGCTCAGAGATATTGGCTGGCCGAACTGATTGGTGAGCTTGAAGTCCGGCGCGGGTTTGCCGCCCAGTGAGGATCCGGGGTCCAGGTCGGGGTTGGTTGCCGCAGCGGCTTGCTGAGAGCCCATCTGTGAATCCGAATGCCCAGACGTACCCGCACCGCCGGTGCCGGAGCTGCAACCGGCAAGTGCGGTGATGGCAGCGACAGCAAGCACGGCCAGCAATGCCCGGATCCGGGCGGGCAATCGGCCAGGCGACTGAGCTCTTGTGGACTGCACCCGTCGATCCTGCCATGACTAGCTGAATGCCTGGGTCGGCGGTCGTCAACGCCCGGGTCAACACTCTGCCCAGATCAAGGTCTGTGCCGAGATCAACTGCCGTCCGGATAGCCGCCACGATGCAAGACCATGGGGTAACGGGGCAGGATCACAGGCCGCATTACTTCCGCCCGCCAGCCGTCGGGATTGGGCTCAATGGCCGAGAACAGCAGCGAGCCAGGTTCGGCTGTGCCTGCCACCGACCGGAGAGCCTGGCGCAGACTCTCGACAGGCCCGTCTCCATATCGCACCGCCCAGCGATCTTCAATCGAGCTCAGGAGCGTGTCTGACGCCTTCGCCGTTCTGGCTCCCTTGGCGGTGAGCTTGGCCACTTTCCACCGGCTGCCGCCCGGGTCTGGTTCGACGACCGTGAGCCCGCGTTTGCTAGTGAATCCGGTCGCCATGGCGATGCTCTCGCTCGACACCCCACTGCGGGCAGGCAGCTCGCGCACGGGGACCCCGCGCTCATCGAGGACGCGCAGGAAGTTGGCCGCGATCGCCAGGGAGACGGCTGATTCCTGCTCGAACTCGATGGCAAATGCGAGCAGGATCTTGGCCAGCAGCCAGGGCAACGCGAATCCGGTGACATCCGCCTCGCCCGGCTCTGCGCCGTTCACGATGTCGTTGCTGTAGAGGCCGTAACCCAGGATCGGCATGCAGTCAGGGAGGGTGCCGGCGATCTTGCTGGCGACTGCCTGCAGTGCTGTGAGCAGATGGATGTATTGCTGGCTGCCGTGGCGTTCCCGCCAGCGGTCCTCGATCTGCTCGGTAAGCGGCAGCCACGTCTCTCGCGCTCGCAGGCCTCTGGCGGTCGCGCGCACCATCTTGTCGGGACCAATGTCGATGTATCCCCAGCGCTTCATGCCGTTCAGGTTTGTTGTGCAGCGTGCCATCTGCGCGAGCTGGCGGACCGTTACTGGCTCGGTGCTGACGTAGCGCATGCAATTCAGCCACATAGCCATCGACACAAGCCAGACCCCTCCAGGAGACGAACCATGTCTGGTGGTCTTGTGCCGGATATGCAGCTCCGCCTCGTTGTCGAATTCGACGGTGAATGCGACTAGCAAGGCAGAGAGCAGGGCGGACAGCGAGAGTCGGCCATCGGCGGGCGCACGGGTCATGTGGCCAACGTACTGAGCGTGACTGACAAAGGCCGGCCAGGATTGGCGCATGGAGCACTTCACCACTGAGCGCCTGCTGGCGCGGGATTGGCGCATTGACGATGCTGAGGCCGCGTTCGGCATCTATGGGCGCATGGAGGTCATGCGCTGGCTCGGCGCCGAGCCGCGCCAGGCAGTCCCTTCAGTTGCCGCAATGCGGGAGCGCCTTGAGCACATGATCGAGCGGGCTGGCGAGCACCCGGATTTCGGCTTGTGGGCAATTGAACTGCGCGAACCGCAGACCCTAGTAGGAGCCGTGTTGCTGAGCCCGCTTCCCGGCGAGGACGGCGAGGTGGAGATCGGCTGGCATCTCAATCCGGACCACTGGGGACATGGTTATGCGACGGAGTCTGGCCGAGGTGTTGTGGAGCTGGCGTTCGGCAGTCGCGGACTCAGCCGGGTGCTAGCGGTCGTCGATCCCGATAACGAGCGATCGCTGGCTGTGTGCAGACGACTAGGAATGGCCCACCTTGGTCAGACGGACCGGTACTACGGCCTGACTCTTGAGCTCTTTGAGCTAGCGCGCTAACTGTCTGAGCTTGATGCGCTCCGAAACCTACTTGACGGCCGGTTAGCCGTCTGCCTAGCCTGAAAATACGGGGCTGGTTACTAGCCGGCCGGTAGGTGATCAGGCCAGTGTGCGGGGTGTTCGGAGGGGCGCGAGTGAGGGGATCGGCTAACGCGGGAGCCGAGTTCGAAGATGCTAGCGCCGACCCAATTGGCCGCATCGCGCCAGCCGCTCTGCGACAAGCACGCAAGCTTGTACACGGCGACTGGCCTTGGGACGACACCGGTGTCATTGACGAGGGCCGATGCGGCTCCCGATCGCCAAGGATCCGGGCCGCAGTTGCCTGGACCTTGGGCGTAGCCGGGCTGCTGGCCTACAACTGGTGGCTTCTCGTGCCGCTCAAGCCCGCACTGATGCGGTCGCCGGACGAGTTGTTTAGCAACCTCGAAGTGACCGGACAGCCGCTCGCGACAGCGATGCAGAATGCCGATCTCGCTGCCGGCCTGTTGTTGCTCGGCGCGTTTTGCGTAGCCGGGATAGGCGTCGGGCGGAAGCCTGAGTGGCTGGCCATGATCGGCTTCTCGGTGGCCGGAGTTCTTGGCGGCTTGTTCCCCGAAGTATGCGCGGATGCGGTGAACGCAGCGTGCAGGCGCGCGGAGTTTGACTTTCAGCTGCCCGCCAGCCAGTACATCCACATGATCGCCGGGATCCTTGAGTTCGCTGCTATCACACTCGCGCTCTTGCTTGCGGTGCGGCGAACCGCCCATCAGCGGACAAGGATCGCCATGGTCTATCGCGGCGTCGGTGCGGCCGCCCTGGTTGCTTACCCGCTGCTTGGGCTGGCATATGTGACCGACCGCTTGGGCGGAGTGATGGAGGCGGTGTTCTTCGCCTGGTTCACGGTCGTGGTCGTGACCCAACTCGCGGAGCGCATCTCCGCTAGTAGTCGCAGGGCACCTACCGCGCTCAACGTGGGTCCTGATTACTGCCGGGTGTAACAAGCCCGGTTTCGTAGCCGTAGATAACCGCCTGGGCGCGATCACGTAGCGCCAGTTTGGCCAAGACTCTGGTGACGTGCGTTTTGACGGTGCTCTCGCTGACGAAGAACTGGCGTGCGATCTCGGCGTTGGACATGCCTCGCACCATGAGGATCAATACCTCTCGCTCGCGTTCAGTGAGGCGGTCAAGCTCGGGCGCCTCCCGCGGCCGTGCCTTAGCGAACTGCTCAACCAGGCGTCGAGTCATGAGTGGCGAGATAAGAGCGTGGCCGCTGGCTGCTGTCCTGATGCCGAACAGCAACTCCTCCGGGGGCGCATGTTTGAGCAGGAACCCGCTGGCGCCGGCGGCGAGCGCTTCGAAGACGTACTCATCAAGGTCGAACGTCGTCAGCATCACGACGGCGGGCGCTGAGGCAAGGCCGAGGACCTGCCGTGCTGCCTCGATGCCATCCAATCGAGGCATGCGGATATCCATGAGGACAACCTCGGGCTGCAGTCTGGTTGCCTCCTGAACTGCAGCCAAGCCGTCCTCGGCCTCGGCAACGACCGTGAGATCGGGCTGGGTGTCGATCAGCATCCGAATGCCGGCGCGCACCAGTGCCTGGTCGTCGGCTACCAAGATCGTCGTCGTCACTGCGGCACCGGCAGCCACGCATGCACTGAGAATCCTCCTGCTGATCGCGGCCCGGCCTCAAAGCTTCCGCCTAGGATCTGCGCGCGCTCGGATAGGCCGGCGAGACCGCGGCCACCGCCGTTTTGCTGGCTGCTGTCGGACCCATCAGACCTCGCGGTCGAGTCGGCTGCGGGACCGTCGTCCTCGACAGTCAGATCGAGTCCGTCTGGCATGTAGGTGAGGCTGACCCGCGTGGTCGCCGGCCCCGCATAGCGCAAGGCGTTCGTTAGCGACTCTTGAATTACCCGGTAGGCTGCCAGTTCGACAGTTGCCGGGAGGCTTTGTGCTTGGCCGGTGACTGCGAGTTCTACCGGCAGGCCAGCCTGGCGCGCACCTGCGATCAGGTCGGGCAGATCGCCAATGCGCGGCTGCGGATGCCTGTCGAGCTGTTCGCTCTCATCCCGCCGCAGAGCGCCCACAATCCGATTGAGGTCAATCAAGCCCTCGCGGGCGATCGCCTCTATGTTGCCGACAACCTTCGCAGCAACCGCAGGGTCATTCTCGCTAGCCACTCGGGCGGCACCTGCTTGGACAGCGATGGCGCTCAGTTGATGCGCCAGGACGTCATGCAATTCGCGAGCGATGCGCGCCCGCTCGGCCGTGTGCGCGACCCTGGCCGACGCGGTCGCCGCATCACGGCTCACCGACATGGCTTCGCCCAGGCCAAGCGCAGTTGCCAACAGAGCCAGCGGCAGGGCCTGCACTCGAGGCGGGTGCGAAATGACCAGAACGATGCCGGCGCCGACCAATGCCAGCACTCTCAGCACCCGAGTCATCCGGCGCACCACCGGGCTGCCCCAGGCACCCAGGCCGAACGCGCCCACCAACGTCGCTGCAGCGGCGGAGAACAGGTCCTGGTGCAGCCCGGCCCTGATCGCCAGCACAGCCCCCGCCATTCCGGCGGCAAGTTCCGGCCAGCGCCGCCACCACAGGAACGGGACCGATTGGGCCAGCATCAAAATGATGTAGCCGAGGACGACCGGGGTTGAGGTGCTGTGCCCGGGCGGCCGCCACCACCAGGGAACGTTGCTCGCGGCCCAGGCGAGCAAGCCGGCCGTAAGCAGTCCGTCCGCAAGTCTCGCGCGCTGAGCCATGCCTACACCGTGACACCCGCCGTCGCGCTCGGCCAGCCTCTTCATGCAGGCCAGCGTAGGCAACGCAGCAGTCTGCAGCGTCACCTCGAAGGCCGACAGCGCCTCGCCAAAAAGATGACATCCTTGCCCGGGCGCCAAGGCAACGAGATGGTCGAGGCCGCGCGCGGGCCTGCGAGCTTCGCTAGCCGCGCAGGAAGCCTTCGATCCGCGCATGGATCAGGTTCGGGCGCTCCAGGTGCAGGAAATGCCCGGCACCGTCGATTACCTCGTGCTCTGAGCCTGGCGGTAGGTGCGGTGCTGCCCCCGCGCTGAACTCCGCGCCGACGCAGCCGTCAGTGCCGCCATGCAAGTACAGGACTGGGCAGCCAGCGCCACTGCTTTCGGCCGCCGCCTGGTGTGCTTCGTAGCGTGGCAGCCGGCCCGATGGGTCCAGCATCGCGCGGTAGTAACCGATCGCTGCGGCCATGTTGGCCGGGTCGCGCAGGCTGTCTTTGGCCAGTGCGGCGAGTTCGCGGCCGTTGTAGCCGGGAGACCAGTCGCGCCAGAGGCCGTCAACGAAAGCGAGGTCGCTCATGCTCAGCGCGAATTCGGCCAGCGGGGTCTGGAACACGAAGATGTAGAACGACTTGCGGAGCTGTTCGTAGTCGAGGAAGGCGCTGGCCAGTGAGGGCAGCGGTGGTACGGCCATCGTCACGGCGCGCCGCCATCGCTGCGGGGCGTAGGCGATTGCACCGTAAGTGATCATCGCCCCCCAGTCGTGGCCAATGATTACTGACCGCTCGTCGCCGCCGAGCGCCTCGTGTAGAGCGACCGCGTCCGCGACGAGCGCGCCGAGCTGGTAGCAGTTATCGGCTGGCACATGCGTCGGCGCGTATCCACGCAAGAATGGCGCGACGGCGTGGTAGCCGAGTCGGGACAGTTGGGGCAGCAGGTGCCGCCAGGTGTGGGCCGAGTCGGGAAAGCCGTGCAAGCACAACGCAAGCGGGCCGCCGGGGTCCCCGGCATGGAGATAACTGAACTCGATCTCGTTCGCGGTGACAACCGCGACGTCCCCCTCGCCGCTCATGGCACGGACAGTAACATGATCAAGTGCGGCACGGCCGGTTTGGGGGATGAAAGAAGGATGTGTCATTAGCACTGCAATGTCGTCGGTGTCCAGCACGGGGGCCGATCGAGCTAAGGCGGTCATTCACACCGAGGACTTGACGAAGGTCTACCAGGGCACGGACTTCGCCGCGGTCGACAAGCTAAACCTCGATGTGCAGGCGGGCGAGATCTTCGGCTTGCTCGGACCGAACGGGGCGGGCAAGACGACCACGGCGGGAATGCTAACCACCAGGGTGGTGCCAACCTCCGGCCGGGCCTTTCTCGCCGGAGTCGACGTGGCGAGGCACCCGGCGCTGGCCAAGCAGCTGAGCGGCATCGTCTCCCAGCAGAACACCCTGGACCGCCAACTGACGGTGTGGGAGAACTTGTACTTCCATGGCCGGCTGTTCGGCATCAGCGCGCGCGAGTCCAAGCACACAGCCGATGAGCTGCTCGAGCAGTTCCAGCTGTCAAGGTGGGCGAAGGCGTCGGTCTACGCGCTATCTGGCGGGATGGCACAACGGCTGATGGTCGCGCGGGCTATCTTCCATCGCCCGTCGGTGCTTTTCCTGGACGAGCCCACAGCGGGCCTCGACCCGCAGAGCAGGCTCGCGCTGTGGGACCTGCTTGGCGAGCTGCATGGGGCCGGTCAGACGATCTTGCTGACCACTCACTACATGGAAGAAGCAGATCAGCTGTGCGATCGAGTGGCGATCATGGACCACGGCAAAATCCTCGCACTCGATACTCCTGACGCACTCAAGCAGAGCATCGGCGCCGACACAGTCGTTACCGTTCATACTCCGGGCGATGCGGTAGCGCTCGGGACCTTGCTGACCCGCGAGATCGACGGCGTCACGCGCACCCGGCAAGTGGAGGGCGGGCTAGAACTGCATGTCCAGGGCAGCGACCGGCTGACACCGCGGATCGTGCTGGCTGCCGAACGGGGTGGGTTCGACCTGGCGGACCTCTCGGTCGCCGAGCCGACGCTGGAGACGGTGTTCATCAATCTGACTGGCAAGGAGCTGAGGGACTGATGACAGCCTCAGTCTCGCCCGGCACCGCGCAGGCATCGCGGACCGTGCAGCGTATCGGCGGCGGTCCCACTCGCTCGGTTGCCGCGGCTAGCTGGACCGCGCTGGGTGCGCTCCTGCTGCGTGACCTGGTGGTGCTGCGCAAGCACATCTGGGAGTTTGTGCTCCGCACGATCATCCAGCCATTCCTGCTGTGCTTCGTCTTCCTCTATGTGTTCCCGAAGATTGGCCAGGGCATCGGTGGCCATGGACCGGTCGAGGAGTCTGCGTTCGCGACTATCCTGGTGCCTGGGGTAGTCGGCATCTCGGTCATGTTCCAGGGCGTGCAGTCGATCGCGCTGGCGATGGCCCAGGAGTTCGGTTTCACCCGCGAAATCGAAGACCGAGTCCAGGCGCCCTGCCCGATCTGGCTCGTCGCGATCGCCAAGGTGCTGTCCGGTGCCGCACAGGGGATCCTGTCGGCGCTCATCGTGCTGCCCATCGCCTCTGTCGTGCACGCGCCCGGCGTGCACGCTCACCTGACGCTGGATTGGCTGCTCATAGTGACTTTCGTGCCGCTCGCGAGCGTCGCGATGGCCGGCCTTGGCCTGCTGCTGGGCACCAGTTTCGAGCCGCGCAATATCGGCCTGATGTTCGGCTTCATCATCTTGCCGATCACCTTCCTTGGCGGCACTTATTACTCCTGGACCAGACTTGCCGCGGTCACTGTTGGCGGCTGGCACTGGCTGCAGACCCTCGTGCTGATCAACCCGCTGATTTACGTCAACGAGGGAATGCGGGCCGCGTTCACGACAGCGCCGCACATGCACTTGTATGTGATCTATCCAGTCGTGGCTGCGTTCGGTGCACTGTTCCTGAGCATCGGACTGCGCAATTTCCGGCGGCGCGTGCTGTCCTGACGACCGGCGGAGACGGCAGGTCTCACTGGCTAGCTGCGAGCGGCCTAACGGGGTGCGACAGTCCGGGACAGAATGCCGAGAGTTGCACGCAGTGCTCCCTCGGAGATGACAGGGAAGATGCCTGCATCCCGCCAGACTTGGTCGATGTTGGACCAGTCGTAATACGACGTGACCCGGGTGCCGCCATCGACCGGCTCGAGCCGGTAGCCGTAGACGTGCCCGATCTGCGGCCGGATCTGGCCGAGTATCGTCCACGCGATCTCCCGGTCGCGCTCATAGGTGGAGATCGTGACCGTTACGTCGTACTGGCCGAGTGGGTAATCGTTTAGCGCCTCACGATCCATGTGCACGACGAAGCTGTCGCCCACCCCGCTGACCGGGTCGCCTTCGGCGGATTGGAGCATGCCGGAACTGTCGATCGCCACATGTCCCTGAGGGTCGCTCAGGACAGCAAAGATGGCTTCTGGCTCGGCTGCGATCGTGCGCTGTACCTCAATGCGTTCACTCGTCACGCGGACTATTGTCTCTCCGCGCTTGGCGAGCTCACATTGTCTTGTCACGCATCGGCAGCGGCGGTCATGAGCTCGGAGCTGTGATAAGCGACCAGCGTGGCCAGCTGCGCGCTATAGCGCGCGATGATCTGCCGGACCCGGTGCGCCGCGAGCGGGCCGAGCAAGTCGTAGGTATCGATGAACATCTCGCGCGCGGCAGCTCGCGGCCAGGAGTCCGGCAGCAGTTCGGCTGGCAGATCCGGGTCGAGGCCGGGGAATGCGCGCCACTGGTCCATGATCCGGGTCCTGGCCACCAGCGCTTCGACCGGCGACATCTGACCAGCGAGCGCGCGGTCGCGCAGCCTCCCCGCATAACCGAGGAACTCGTCGTAGCGGCCCCGAAGCTCGTCCAGATCCCAGGCCCGCTGCGGCAGTCCGCCCGGATCGAGCCCGGGCGCCGCGATGGCACGGAATGCTGTCGCTGTGCCAATACCTATCTCGGATAGGAGGGCCACAACTTGGGCCACTTGGTCGCGCGGAGCCAGCCACAGTCCGTCGTAGAGCGGCGCGAATCCGAGCCAGCGAAGCTGCTTGCGCAATACATCGCGGGCGGCCCGGTTCTGTTCAGGAATCGAGAACGCTACGACGCACCACATCCCATCCCATGGCGCGGATGGGAGCCCGAAGTCGAAGATGTGCCGCGCACCCTCGTCGAGGATCTGTGCCGCGCGTTCGCTGAGCCGGACGAAGGTCCGGCGGCCGCTGCGTGCGGTAAACAGGAGCCCGTTGCGCGTGAGGCGGCTAAGAGCCGCGCGTGCCGCCGAATCGCTTACCCCGAATTCGGCCAGAAGGGCCACGAGTGCGGCCGACGGCAGCGATTCGGTCCGCTGCCACCAGTAGTCGCCAAGAAGAGTTAGCAGGAGTCGAGGTGGCCGTTGCGCCACGCTCCAAGTCCGTATCTCAAGCCCATCGTCGCCGGGGTCAAGCATTGCGTCGGCAACTGAGCGGGTTACGGCCACAGCACGAGCGTAGCCTGACTCACGCCCAGCAAAGATCAGCGCATGTGCGATCACGCGGTGGCTTCGGGTGCTGCAAACAGTAGGCAGCCAGCGCTACGGTCGTCACGCCAATCGTCACGTGTTGGTCCGAAAACATATCCGGGTGATCGTGCACTGCTAGCTGCTGCGCGGCATCGTGGGACGGGGAGTCCAATACCGACCCCGTTCCGATGCATGACTCCGCACAGCAGCCACAGGTAACGTTATCTCTGACACATGCCGTCACGGGTGACGGCCGATGCCCTATTGAATCCCAGGGCCGGGCCGAGAGGAGTCTCACGTGGCACTCGATGAGTCCGCGCTGGAGGACATCAGGCAGAGCCTGCAAGCAGAGGACTACCACCTGGACGTGACGGTCGCGGCACAGGTAGCCAGAGTCACCATTACGGCCGGTCCATCGGCATGTGCGGATTGCCTGGTCGGCAAAGACCTGATGCGCGCCATGCTGTCCCCGGCGCTTGGTGTGCCGGCTGAGCGGATCGAGCTGGCCTACCCCGCCGACGTCAGCTGATCGCTACTAGATCCATCCCGCCAGAAACGGAGCTGTGACAGGTGGAGATCTCCCTCGCAGGCAAGGTTGCGCTCGTTACCGGCGTAGGACCCAATATCGGCAGCGGAGTCGCGCTCGCTTTGGCCAAGTACGGCGCCAAGGTTGCTTGTAACGACGTCGACGACGCCGCGATCAAGGCATGCATCGCGCGGATTGAGCGGAACGGCGGCGAGGCGATGGCTGCCGAGGGAGATGTCACCGACGAAGCATTAGTGCAGAGCTACATCGGAGCTGTCCTCGAGCGGTGGGGCCGGATTGACATCCTGGTGAACAACGCCGCGTTGCTCGGAGGCAAAGGCGTTCTGGATGAGACCGCGGCTGACTTCGAACGCGCCGTTCGGGTGTCGTCGCTGGGTTACTTCCTCAACACCAAGCATGTGGGCCGGGCGATGGCTGAGCGTGGGATCAAGGGATCGATCGTCTGCATCTCCTCTTCGAACGGCTGGTCCGGAACGGCGGGCGTGATCGCGTACGCGTTTCACAAGGGCGGCGTGAACAACTTTGTCCGCGCCGCCGCGATGGATCTTGCACCGTATGGCATCAGGGTCAACAGCTTCACGCCAACGGCACCGAACCCGGATAACCCGGAACTGCTAGCCGAGCGCGCCAGAGCAGGTCTTGGTCCTGGCGGGGTGCTGCAGGGCGGACCGGGAGGCATCGGCGGCGCAACTGGCGACGAGCCGTGGCGCAAGCCGAGCAGGTGGTCCGGGCAGCGGATACCGATGGTTCCGATGGGGACCACTGGCACGCCGACCGACATCGGCCATGCTGTTGCGTGGTTGTGTTCGGACTACGCCAGGCTAATCACCGGTACCGACCTGGTCATCGACGGTGGCGCGCGGGCTAAGAACTTTGCCTACGCCCCAGCTGCGGCAGGCGATCTTGCTGGTCCGCTGCCTCTGATCGTGCTGGACGAGACCCCCGGTTAACCGGCGGCGACCCCCGGTGGGACCGGACAGGTCAGGTCTGCGTCGCCGTGAGGCCGAACAGCCGGGCCGCGTTCTCCTTCATGATCAACTGCCGGACCTCGGGCTTGATGCTCAGGCTTTCGAAGTCCTTCATCCAGCGCTCCGGCGTGATGACGGGGAAGTCGGTGCCGAAAAGCACTTTCTCCTTGAGCAGGCTATTGGCGTACTGGATCAGCTGCGGCGGGAAGTACTTGGGTGACCAGCCCGACAGATCAATGTAGACGCGCGGCTTGTGGGTGGCGATAGACAGGGCAACGTCCTGCCATGGGAACGACGGATGGGCGAGGATGATGTCCATATCCGGGAAGTCGGCCGCAACGTCGTCCAGGTACAGCGGATTGGAGTACTTGAGCCGGATTCCGCCGCCACCTCGAGTGCCGGCGCCAACTCCGGTCTGACCGGTGTGGAACAGCGCCACAAGGCCGTGCTCGGCAATCACCTCATAGAGCGGGTATGCAGCCCGGTCGTTTGGATAGAAGGCTTGCGTTCCCGGATGAAACTTGAATCCGCGGACGCCAAAGTCGGTGATGAGCTTCCTGGCTTGCGCGACCCCAGCCGCGCCGCGGGCCGGATCGATGCTCGCGAACGGGATTATGACATCTGCATGTTCGGCGGCTAGCTCGGCAACCTCGAAGTTGTCCGGGACCGGCTCGTCGCCCGTCTGCGAGATGCTGTCAACGGTGAAACACACGCAGGCCATATTGCGCTGGCGATAGTAGTCAGCTAGCTCTGGCACTGTGTAGCGCGGCATCGTTCCGATCCGGAAGTACTCGCCCATGTCCTCGCGGCCGCCACCCTGGGGCTCGTCCGCGCGGACCGAGCGATGCACGTGCGTGTGCACGTCGAACGCGGTGATGCTGGTGATGTCGATCGTTGGCACCTCGCGTCACCCTCCGTCGCAGCAGGACATCGTTAGGATCTCGCAGCTTACGAGCTTTTGTTGGCAGTCCAGGTCAGCGTGTTGCAGTTGGTACTCTCCGTAGCCAATGTGACTGGAGAGGACTGAAGAACGTTGGCAAGCTACCGCAAACGCGGAGACAAGTACCTGGTCACCTGGCGCGCCGATGGCAGGCAGAAAGCCAAGAGCGTCGGCAGCAAGCGGGAGGCCGAGGGCTTGGTCAGGAAGCTGGAGGGCCGGGAGCTTCACCACAGCATCAGCTTGGCCAAGGGCGGGATAACCGTGTGGGCGGGAGCGGGGCAAACTGACCGCTACGGAAGGCTGACGCTATCCGGCTACGGCGAGCGGTTCCTGGCAGAGCATGGATACCGCAGCGAGGAAGGTCGCAGGTACGCCAGCGATGCCATCCGCAAGTACCTGGGACCAGGATTTGACGGCAAGGCCCTGGAGTCCGTCACCGTATCGGACGTGAAGGTGTGGGTCCGCAAGATGGAGGCCTCCAGCAACCGGCCCACGGTCGAGAAGGTCTGCTCTGTTGGCTCCTCCATCTGGCGTGATGCCATCGAGGTCGGCCTAATTCCCGAGGGCACCGTGATTCCCTTCAGGATCGACCGCAAGCGGCTCAAACCCCACGACAAGCGGCCCAGGTACATCCTGACGCCCGAAGACTTCCGGCTGGTCCATGACACCATCGATCGAGGATCCAGGCGGAGTCCCGGGTGCCGTCCGATGGGACGTTCCTGGAGGATTCCGAGGGTCACCTGGCACATGGCAACTTGTGATCGATCCATCGACCAATACGATCCTCCACTTCCTGTTCGTGAGATGAGATGAATATCGAAATCAACACGAATGTGGCGGCGTTGGACGGCGTCCTCTGTTATTCAAATGATGAGCACAGCTTCCGGTTCGACGTTGGCAGTCCCGCTGACTTGGCGAGCCGGGTGGGTCCAGGTGGCGCGACAAGCATCGCCATCGGCACCCTTCAGGTTGAGGTGGCGGTTGCCACGAGGCGAGCGCTGTTCGCGTGGGGCTTGCACCCGCGGGGTCGGTGGCGCGTCGAGCACATGGACCTTCCGCGTGCTCAAGAAGGCGAAGTACTCTTCGACGCGAGTGTGCACCTCGTGCCTGGTGTCACTGTTACAGCCGCTCCAGTTGGCCAGTGGGCAACCAAATTTGACCCGGACTCTGGGTGGGTTCGTGTCGAAGCCGATTCCGACGCAGATGATATGGAGGTGAAGATCGCTGAGGGCGTAATTGTCGGAGGGAGGGATGGGGCGCTCCACTCGCTCTGGCTGCATCCTATTTTTGATTGATTCTTCGCCGCAGAAGACACCGAGGCAGCCGCGACGAGCGACTGGGCCGTTCTGAGCGGAGTGCTTCGCGACGCGGCAAAGGGCAAGGGCAACT
>Ga0126373_10000747_pt1 | contig 21918 bp, 21 predicted proteins | sample PanSoiMetPlot_11_FD_92545 | JGI IMG/M metagenome (GOLD analysis project Ga0126373, IMG submission 92545) | Tropical forest soil microbial communities from Panama - MetaG Plot_11 | ecosystem: Environmental > Terrestrial > Soil > Tropical forest > Bulk soil | place: Panama | collected 2016-02-17 | reverse complement strand
TGGCCGCGGGCGCGCGGCTTTCGGCGTACATTGGCGCGACTGTGGGCGAGCTTGGATTCCTTAGAGGGTTCTGGATGGACGGATCACGGCGGCTGGCGTGGCTGGAGGATTACGCTGCCGCCGTTGCGGCATCGGGGGACCACCCGGTTCCGAGTCTGTTGCGGCAAGGGATTCGAGTAGATCATGCGTCGTTCACCTATCCAGGCACGTCCCGTGTGGTGCTGGACGATGTGTCGGCGGAGCTGCCTGCGGGCGCAGTGGTGGCGATTGTCGGCGAGAATGGGGCCGGCAAGACCACGCTCGTGAAGCTTCTGGCGAAGATGTACGAGCCAACGTCCGGCTCCATCTTCCTCGACGAGACGCCTCTGGCACGCGTGCAGGCCAACAAGTGGCGGGAGCGCCTCGCGGGCGCGTTCCAGGACTTTTTCCGATTCGAGTTTCGCGCACGGCAAACCGTCGGTCTGGGTGACGTTCCTCGACTTGACGACGAGCCCGCGGTGCTTGCGGCGGTAGAGCGCGCCGGCGCGGCGGATGTAATTGCTCGTTTAACGGCGGGGTTGGAAACACAGCTGGGTCCGACGTGGCCCGGCGGAGTCGAACTGTCGTTCGGGCAATGGCAGAAACTGGCGCTGGCGCGGGGCTTCATGCGCGAAGAGCCGTTGCTGCTCATCCTCGATGAGCCGACAGCGGCGCTGGACGCCGAGACGGAACACGCTCTGTTTGAGCGCTATGCTGCAGCCGCGCATAGCACCAAGGAGAACAACAGCGGCCGCATCACCATCCTTGTCTCCCACCGCTTCTCGACGGTGCGCATGGCCGACCTCATCCTCGTAATGGTGGGCGCCCGGCTCGTGGAAGTCGGCACGCACGATGAGCTGATGGCCAGGAAAGGCCACTACTCGGAGCTGTACGGCATCCAAGCCGCTGCCTACCGCTGAGCGCTGCTCCTTGTCCTTGTGGTGCTCTCCTCTGAAAGTAGATCGCCCTCAAGCGCGATCCTTCGTGAGAGGTAACGCCAGCGTAGAACAATCGCGAGGATGTAAATCCATACCGGACCTCTGGAAACGGTCACCGAAAGACTGGCTCGCAAGCTGGCTTGCTGCGAACCCTGGATCGTTTGGATCCTTCGATCCTGCCTTTGCTTGATCGTCATGATCGTCCATGCGAAAATCAGGTGCCGCGCCGGGGATTCCCGGCGGATCTGATCTTTGCGCAGGTCTCCGGCGATATCGTCTAAGGGTTAGGACGTAGCCCTCTCAAGGGAATCTGGACCCGCCGAAACAAACGACTTACCAGTAAAATCAAGCGATTACATGGGGATGGAGCGGGATGTAGTTCGATGCAGTGGGATGCTTTTAATGCAGTTTTTAATGCAGGTGAATAGGTGCGCCAAAAAGGCCGAGTGCAAACTCCACCGCTCACCCGGCGCGGCCACCGGGATTTTGAGTCCGGCGCCTCTGCCAGTTCCGCCACGCATCTTAGCATAAACAAAGACGGCGAGAATCCGAGCAGGGGCCGGACTCAGCATTGTTACCTTTGGCCGGAAGCAACCCTTGAAAACTCGGACAAATTTTTCGTTAGGCACAGGGCCACGCTCACTGAAGCACGGTCGCATGCTGATTAAGCCTTCGATTCATCCGCGGGTATGACATCCGCCATGGGCCGTACGGAATTATCCGGACGGTCCCCCGGATTGTTATCGGTTGACCGGCAACGGTTGGTCGATGACAAGTTCACCAAACTTCAGAACCTCAGAGTTGGAGCGAAAGAGCGGGCGACAACCACTTGGTCCAGCGCGTAACAAGAACGTACTCAGACTGCCGAAGTAACGGGCCAAGCAAGTGCGCACGCGCATTTCCGACATGACTAGCGAAGCAATTAGAGCGATTTTTGCGATCAGCCAAGGAAGACGGTCCACGGGAGCACGCCATGTTCTCTTTGCCGTCGCACATGGCGCTCGTTCTCAGGAAACCTGCAATCTGCGAGCCTCCGCGAAGTATTCTTGCATTTCAGGCGTCGCGACTTCAGTGTCCCTTGTCTGAACCGACGTTTTTGACTCGCTAGGATCGGCCGAACCATGGGAACTTGCCAACGCAATCACGGCGATGGTCGCCCGAATCGCGATGCTCGTATTCGCAGCGGCTTGGAACATGTGCTGACGCGGGCTACGATGGTCCGGTTCTCCGTCGTCCCGGTTCAATCACGCGAGAGCCATGAAATCAACGGCGAGAAGTGTGATATCGTCCGACTGGCTCGACCCAATCGCATGCTCGGACCAGTGCGAAAGCTCATAAAGCAAAGCATCCGCGAATCGCCCCAGCGGTAGACCATGTTTTGATTCCAGAATCTGTCTCACGCGTTCGGCCCTGAACTCCTTCCCAGCTGAATTCTTGGCCTCGACGAGTCCGTCCGTAAACAGAACAACTCGGTCGCCCTGCTCCATAGGCAGGCTGACTGAGGAATAACTAGCATCTGCGAATGGGCCCAGCATTAAGCCGTTTTCGACATATTCGGTGGCACGCCCGAGTTTAGCTTGCCAACGAAGCAGTGGAGGATGGGCCGCACCTGAGTATTTCAATGTGCCGTTTTCCAGATCCACGAAAAGATAGGCAGCGGTTACAAAATGTCTTTCGAATTTGCCATTCATCGCCCGATTCAAGCCCGACAAGACTTGACCAGGATCAGAAGCATGCGGACATTGCCATGCAAGGGCGCTTTGGAGCATGGAGGCGATTAATGCGGACGGAAGCCCGTGGCCGGAAACATCGGCGATCAAGATGCCCAGATGTTTGTCATCCACCACAAGGAAGTCATAGAAGTCGCCGGCGACAGAGCTCATAGGAAGGTAGCGAGCTACAATTTCCAAACCTGGTAGTTCCGGAATTTCCCTAGGCAAAATGGATAACTGAACTTGGCGAGCCATTTCCAGTTCGCTATTCATGGTCGCTAGCTGCCGCGCGACCGTCTCGTGTGCATCGCGGAGCATAAGGTGAGTTCGGACTCTCGCCGTCACGATAGGGGGAGAAAAGGGCTTATGAATGTAATCGACGGCGCCGACCTCGAAACCGCGGGTCTCGTCGTCAACATCGGTTTTCCCCGTCAGGAAAATAACTGGGATCTCGCGCGTCTTCGAGTCCGCTTTCAAGTGCTTGCAAACTTCGTAACCGTCCATGTGTGGCATGATCACGTCAAGCAGAATGATGCCCGGTGCTGGCTCGATGTTCACAAGTTCCAGGGCCTTAACTCCATTCTTTGCCACACGGATCTCGTACTTTTCGCCCAGTATCGAATTCACGATTTCGATGTTTTCTGGGTCGTCCTCCACCAGGAGCAAAACATGCTTGTCTGCAATTTTGTTCATAGGCGAGCCTTGTTAACCCTTACCCGAGCGGTACTGCTCGCATATCTCCTCTAGGTTCGAAAGAGCGGCGTCGAAATCGAAGGCTTTTACAGATGCGCTGAGGGCATCAAGCCGCGGAGCGGCAACCGTACCCCGCAGAATTTCGGCCACCTCGGCAAACACGCGGGGGGCGTCCGCAGCGCTCGCCTCGAGCCGTTCCCTCAGCCGGGCGATTGCCGCCAAAGACTGCCCGCGCTCTGCGGGTCGCGCCTCGAGCCGCGTACCTCCGTCGCCCGAGTCAGTCGTCAAAGCCGCCCGGATGATCCGAAGTTGACGATCCAGCCTCGAAGTAAGCTCTTCGATCAGACCCTTGGTCCCCGCGTGCGACTCGCGTATTCCGCTCTCCAAAGTTCCCGCCAAAACGAAGATCTGGTTGATTCCTAGATTCCCCGCGACTCCCTTCAAGGAATGCGCGAGACGCTCCGCTTGGCCATGGTCCCCAGATTCAAAGGCTTCTTTGATTCTGTTTCCCGTGGACTCGTGTCTGACGGCAAACCGAGCCAGCAAGTCCCGGTACAATCGTTTATTTCCGGCCGTTCTTTCGAGGCCAGCTGCGACATCTACGCCGGCAAGCTCGGGGAGAATAATTTTGTCCCCGGCACTCGTAGCTTTAGACGGCAGATTGGGAGCCGCTCCCGGGTGCCCGCGTGTCCAGCGTGCAAGCGTGGCAAAGAACGCTTCAGGATCGATAGGTTTGCCGACGTGGTCATTCATTCCCGCTTCCAAGCAACATTGGACCTCATCCGCCATCACGTGAGCAGTCATAGCAATGATTGGGAGCTTCTGCAGGTTGGGCTGAGCCCGCAGCAGCCTGGTCGCGGTAAAGCCGTCCATTTCAGGCATCTGCAAATCCATAAACACCACGTCGCAGGGTGGCAGGTGATCTCCTTCGGTGAGGAATCTCACTGCTTCACCGCCGTTCGAAGCGAGGGCAACCTTCGCACCCTCACTCTCCAACAGTTCCTTCGCTATCTGTTGGTTCACTTCGTTGTCTTCGACGAGTAAAACCCGGAGGCCACTGGCTAGCGGAAGTGCGTGTTCACCTTTCTCCGCGGTGGCAGGGATCTTCTCAATTCCGGCCGTACTAAACAGGTTCATCAACACATTAAGAAGGACAGAGGTGGTGACTGGTTTTTGTAAGAATCCTTCGATGCCCATCTCCTCAGCTTGCAACCGCACCTCCTCCCCGCCACATGCTGTAATGATGATGATCTTCGGAATCTTGCGCAGACCGCTACCGCGCTTGATGACTCGACTAGCTTCCAGCCCGTCCATCCCTGGCATTTGCCAATCCATCAAGACAAGTCCGTAAGGGTCCTGGGAATCAGCCACAAGTAATTCCCGCAATGCATCGTTGCCAGAGGAAACACACTCAGCTCGTATCGAGAACTGTGTGAGCATGTCACGCAGAATTCCTCTTGCCGAGGCATTGTCATCCACTACCAACACCCGGACTGCTGCTAGGCCAGGAATAAAGCCCCGCCGCGCTTTCGATGCTGTCCCAATTCCAAACCAGGCTGTGAAGCAAAAGGTGCTTCCGTGCCCGTATTCACTCTCGACCCAGATGCTGCCATCCATCAATTCCACTAGGCGTTTGGAGATGGAGAGGCCGAGCCCCGTGCCGCCGTACTTTCGAGTTGTGGAGCTATCGGCCTGGCTGAAGGCTTGGAAGAGGTGCGCGATCTGTTCCGGTGTCATTCCAATGCCACTGTCGCGGACTGCAAACTTCAACTTGACCCGGTCGGACAGGCTCTCTTCTGACTTGACGGTCACTGTGATTTCACCGTGTTCCGTGAATTTCACAGCGTTGTTTACGAGGTTGATCAACACCTGGCCAAGGCGGAGAGGATCCCCAATCAGAACAGGCGGCAGGTCCTGTTGGGCGAAAACGAGAAACTCCAGATTCTTGTCTTGGACTCTCTGGCTAACGATCGAGGACAGGTTTTCAAGGACATGATCGAGCTCGAAATCCGTGTGCTCAAGGTTCAGCTTCCCAGCCTCGACTTTAGAGAAGTCGAGTATATCGTTAATGATGCCGAGCAAAGATTGGGCGGCAGCCTTCGCCTGAGTCAGATAATCGCGTTGCTTTGGCGTTAACTCGGTCTTCAAGGCCAGATGCGTCATACCGAGGATGGCGTTCATCGGCGTGCGAATCTCGTGGCTCATGTTGGCGAGAAATTCAGACTTGGATTTGGTCGCCGCCTCGGCAGCCTCCTTCGCACTGACCAGTTCTGCTTCCGCGCGCTTGCGCTCGGTGACATCCTCCGTGAGCGCAACAACATATTTAGGCTTGCCCGCTGCATCACGGAGCAGCCGGAATCTGCTCTTTCCAAGGAGGACGCGCCCGTCGCAGTGGATGAAGTGTTGTTCGTATTCGTCCTTCTCCTTCTTCCCTTGAACCAACTCCGTATATCGGCGAGCGCAGGGAGCGCGTTCCTCCGGAGCAACAATATTGTCCCACTGGTCCGTTCCGCTCAGCTCTTCTCCGCTATATCCCAACATATCGTGGAGTGCGCGGTTGGAGAGGTGTTCCTGGCTACCAATTTTGAATACGCCGATGCCGATCTGGGCATTCTCAAAAATGGAACGGAAGAGCTGCTCGCTTGCCTGCTTGTTTTCCTCCGCAACGGCTGCTAGCACCATGAAAGGTGCCGCTGTGAAGAACAAGAATAGCTGAAGGGATGAGACGTTATTGAGAGGCTGCGATTCGATGAATGGACCTCGGCCGTGAGTTGCGCCCCAAATCGCCAGAACTGCTATCGCAATCGCTGAACTGCTGACTCCTGTTGTTCCGAATCGTAAAGCCGCCCACAGCAGAAAGGGCACCAGAGCATAAAGCGTTGCTTCAGAGCTGTATCTCCCAGGCGCTGCGAACGCGAAATAAGCGAAAGCCACCAGCCCAGTGATGAGCAGGGCGGCCTCGAGGTAATTAGCGCGCGATTCCTTCTCCTGCGCCGGTCCCTTGCCAAACCAGCCCAAGATTGCCGGCATCAACGTGAGGTAAACTATCGCCTCAGAAAAAAAAGAAATCCTCCAACTTGTCCAATAGCTCCCCTTGCCTATGGCCAGCGCGACGAAGAATGCTCCAATCAAAGGCGGTAGGATAACCGCGCACAACGAGAACTTGGCCAGGGCTCTCACACTGTTTAAGCGAGGTACGCCTTTAAAGGCGTAGCTTAGACAGGACACGACGATGAGGACATCGAGTGTGTCGGACAAAATGAGTAACGCTCGGGTCCGAATCGTCAACCCCGCTTGAATGTCATTGACAGCAAATGCCGCAAATGCTGCGACGATAAGCAGCGGCCATGTCTTTCGCGGCGTAAGTAACAATATCGACGCGAGGAGCACATTACCAAGCCAAAGCGGCCAGTCCGCCTGAGGACCCATCGCCAACATCGCTCCAACCCGCGCTGCGCAATACGATAGGATCGCCACGAAGCACACCAGGATCACTGTACGCCAAGAATTCAGATTCGCAGGTTTCGGAGACGAACGATCATTCCCGATTTCCATCGCCTAGCTCCGATGCCGAAAGATTGACTAAAACTAAAAACGGGTCAATCGCATGAGAAATGAAATACCGAGACTGGAAAGGTTGCCGCCACACGAATTGGAACTCGTCCGCGAGTCTACTGATGGTGGTAATTGTTCTGAATGGCGATCGTCAACTGTTTGCTGACGCCGTTGATGGTCTCGGTCGAGGCATGATTCGGACCGCCAGGGACAGCAGCAAACCGAACTGTTACGTTGACCGCATCCTTCGGGTCATCTCCAGATACGTGGCGATACAAAACCTCACGCGATCCTTCTGTGTCTAGGCCACGACCACAGTCCTGTTCTCGCCCTGTTTGATGTAGTTGGAACGGACGAGACGGTATTCTCCGGGAGCTCCTGCCGCGGGACCCATGGCGATGGTGCTCTTCTGGCGAGCTTGCGCGAAAACGCGACTCCTGACAAAAGGGTCATTCCTCTACGGGGCTCCAGGTGGCATCGGGATCGAATTCAGTGATTGCCGTTGCCGTCTCCGTCGTGGTCTTCCCCAAATCCTTTTGGAGGAGGAGGTCGTCCTGGTTGATGATAAAGGTCATCACTCCCGAGTTGCCGTACTCCGCAGGATAGGCAACGATGGCGAATCCTCCAGTCATCTTCCCATTGACAAGGTAGACCTTTGCGCCAGTCGGCGCCCTGCTGGTTTGCCCACTCAGCATCCGGAAGTAGTAGCCATGGAATGGGGTGTGCGCATCGGCCTTTGTGCTGTATCCTTCGGAAGTTGCGAATGCGGCCAACGGGCCGAGTGGGCTCTGGGGCTGACCTTCGGCCGACTCCCAGTACAGGCCGTTGCGCTTTCCAGGATCGCTGATGAACTTCAGGGCGTATTGTTTTGTGGTTGCGCCATCGTGAAGCTGCGAGAAGTACTCGACTTGAGCGTCTGCCACCGCCTCACAAGCATTGATGACTGCCAGCTCATTCCGGCCAATGCGGCGATTCAGAATCTCCTCTTTTCCAGCGGCAGTGTCGAAGAACCACTGTCCGCGATTGTTTTGCTTCAACGGGATGGGGACGGGGAAATTGTCAGCACCCACAACCAAGATTTGGGCACCGTCACCCATCCTGCGCCACCGGTGCATCACCTCGCATCCTGCTAAAAACGCATCGACGGCGTTCTTGTCCTGTACGGGGTCGCCAGAATAGATAAGCTCCTTCGAGTCCGGCCCGAAAATTGCCAGTAGCGCCGTTTGCTTGCCGGACTTTGCCGCTTGTAGTAGCGCAGTACCAGCGTCCTCCGGAGTCGCAAACACTCTGACCAAAGACTTGCTGCACGCGACAAGGGAAATGGCAAGTGCTATCAGCAGCGAGCCGTTCGGAACGGCAATTCTGCGTGGTTTGAGTAGCATTTGAACCTCAAAAACCCTGGGAAGCTTTCGTTGAATCCGTTCATTCACTGCTGCTCGAAGCTGGAAGTCGTTACCTCCGACCACGGCCTCCACCACCCCAGCCTCCTCCTCCGCGGCTTGCAGAGCCGCGAGCACTCTCCGCCCTGGACTGCCAGCCGCCCCCAGCGAAGGCCGACGACCCAGAACTCTTTTCTTGCGATCCCCATCCTCTCGAAGCAGCCGAACTGTTTCCCCAGGAATTAGAGCTAGGCTTCTGAGTCTCCTGCCAGCCGTTCCCAGTGTTCTTGTAGACGTTGCCGTTTGCCGCCGCGTACTTGTTGCCACTCGCCGTTTCGCCCGCGGCATAGTTGCCGTTTACGCCGGAGGAGGCCACGCCTCTGCCACCGTTGGAAGTCTGGATTGATCCCGCTGAACCATAGGCGGTGCTTTGGTGTTGGGTGTAGGCCGTTTGGCCATTCTTGGAATAAACCGAACTTCCGTAGTTCCCATAGGCGTTCGAGGTTTGACTCGTGGCCGCATACGCTCCGGTCCTTGGGTTGTATGCTTGGCCAACTGCCGTGCTCCCGTTGGGCCCTGAAACCGACGCACCACGCGCGTAAGTCCCGGTTGACGGATTGTAGGCGTTGCCCGCCCGTGCAACCCCGTTCGGGCCGTAGGCCGTGGCGCTCGATCCATAGTAGCCGCCGTGCCATGCGTTGTTTCCGTAGTAGCTGCCGCCCCTGTACACGACTGCGCCACCATCCCAGTTGCAGTTCCAGGAGCTGTAGCCCCAACCGCAACAGCCGCCGCCACTGATCGCCGCACCCACCGCGATCCCCGCTCCGAACGCAAGCAACCCGGTCGTGGCCACGGTTGCAGCGCTGTAGCCTGGTGTTACATACGGGGTGCCATAGACGACCGTAGGATTGTAGGTCGGAACGTAGACCACCTGAGGATTGGCAGGTTGAATCACGATCACTTGCGGCGACTGCTGCACTACCGTGATCTGTGAGCCTGATTGCAAATTGCCCGCGGCGTATGCTTTGGCACGCAACACCTGGACTGCCGACAGAACATCAGCAGCCTGATTGTGATACGCCTCTCCCAATGCCGAAGTCCAGTTGAGATTCTGCGCTAGGTTGTCGAGGACTGACGGAAAATGCGTGAGCGCCTTGACGCTGGGGTCCCAGGGCTGGGCATCAACAGCCTGCATCAGGGCTGTGCCGGTGAGGTTTTTGTTCTGCTGAAGCCAACCACTGGCGTAGGCAACCTGGTCCGGAAAAGTCGCGGCGCCAAGAATCTGGGCGACTAGGGCGTCGGGGTACAGCGCGACGGGTGCTGCCAATTGTTGCAACTCTTCTGCGGACAGCGGCGCACCTTGTCCCGAATATTCGGTCGCTGCTGATTGTTGACCACCCGCTTGAGATGGCAGGAGAGTGACGACCAGCAGCAAGGAAAATGCAGTGGACAACGACTGTTTCGTGAAGGTCTTGATCATTTCTTCCCTCCACAGTGGGCCAAATTCTGTTTCCCGTCAGAAACTGCAACAACTGTAAGAACTGACAGTTCCTGCGATATTCACCTCCTCTAAGAATTCCTCGTTCGAAGGAGGAGTGCGATGAAAAGCCGCGGAGGAATAGTGACAGGGATTGCACTGCTGGCTGCGACCGTGACGTTGGCTCAGACGAACGTGAACTCGGAACTACAGGAGAAGGTGGCGGCCGTGAAGCAGGCCGCTGCTGAAAACAAGCAGAAGCTTCAGCAATATACTTGGATCGAAACAATCCAGCTCACCCTCAAAGGAGATGCGAAACCCCCTACGCAGAATAGCTGCCGATACGGCCCGGACGGGCAGGTCCAAAAGACTCCTCTGGGTCCTCCTCCGCAACAACCGAGTGGCGGCAAGATGAGGCAAAGAATCATCGAGAAGAAAAAAGAAGAAATGAAGGACTACATGCAAGATGTGAAGGGTGTCCTCGCCATGTATGTTCCGCCTGACCCTCAGCGAATGCAGCAGGCCTACCAGTCTGGTAACGTGGCCTTGAATCCCGTCCCCAGCGCAGTGAATCTGGTTTTTGCCAACTATGCGCAGCCCGGCGATAAAATGTCCCTCACGTTCGACACCGCCGCAAAAAAGATCACTACCTTGAACATCGATACTTATATGGGTGAAGCGAAGGACAAAGTTACTTTGCAAGTTCAGATGGGCAGCTTGCCCGACGGCACGAGCTACGCCCAGCAGACCGTTTTGAACTCATCTGCGAAGAATCTCAGCGTCACCACAACCAATTCCAACTACCAAAGGCGTTGATCTATCCTCCTCGGCCTTGAACGCGTCCTCGAAGTTCGGTCAGACATTCTGTGGTCGATGACAATGCTTCGTTTGCGGCTCCTGAACTGCGCGACTGTTCGGGTGCGCCTTCGCTAATATCTTCGCTGCTTTTACTTCTGTTTGGGTGGGTAGTTCTTTAGCAACTTCTGCGTCGCCTTATCCAGATTCTTCTGGTTCTTCTCCTGGTCTTTGCTGGGGTCAATCGTCTTTGTTGCAGTACCTCTCCATACAAGCTGCTTGGTAGCAGGGTCATAGATGTCGAGGACGAGAGTTCCGACGTTGATGGTCGTACTGGTTGCAGTGGCCATGCCGCCCCAGCGGATGCCACCGCCCATGCCGTAGGCGTTCCACTGCTTTTCCTGGTCCACTGCGATCTGGTAACCAACATAAAGATCGGCCGTGTCGCTTTCCGCCTTCGTGAGCCCTTTTGCCGCAAGTTGCGAATCAACTGACTGCTTGATCTGTGCATCAACGATCTGATTGGGGTGCCGGCCGCCTTCAATTTCCACCCACTTGTACGTTTTGTACTTGGCGAAGTTGGTTCCCGGCATATAGTTGGTCCTGACATCCTGACCCGCCACCACAATGCAGGCCATCAGGACCGTCGCCAACGTCATGCCCATCCTTGCGAGGGAGATCTGGCTCACTTTGCGCATCGATTTCTCCCTTCTTCTTGTTGTTTCCTTATACCGTTGACTCCTCCCCACTATTTGGGGGAATAACGGACGACCGGAACGTACTTATGCACCTTGCGGAGGACTCTGTGCGCTACGCCGCCAATCCTAGGAACGGTTCGCCCCTCTGGACACTGTCAGAACTGCCAGTTTGTCTGGGACTTGCGCCGTATCCACAGCTGTGAGAGAGAACGGTATGAAAAGAGATTAACCGCGAAGCGAACAGGACAAAGCGTATCAGCAGTTCAAGGAGTTTCTCGTGATTGCGCTGTATCTTTGGCTAGTCTTTGGTCTGCTACTATTATAGAGTGCATAAATCTCTGGTTCTTGCCGAGCACGGCATAGATTTCACCTGTCATGGTTCGCCCTCATCAATGCCTTGGCGCTAGCGAAAGTCATGCTCGCAGCCAAAGACCTCCACCTCGGCGAGCAATTCAACGAAGCGCCGCTCACCTACCCGACTCTCGTGAAGTCCGCCTTATTAAGCCTTGCGCTCGCTGGCTTCAAATTCTGGAAGAAGCTGTGATCGGCCTCTATCGCGGGGAGTCAATTCACCAGCGTACCGACGATCACCGCGGGGTACCTGGATGGAATTCTTACTCTGACGGCGCTCGCGTTCGTGCTGCTCATCCCTTTCGTCGGATTCGGTGAACTGCGAGGAGTTCTTGGCAAGGAGAAATTGCGGCAGATCTTTTTCCAAGCCCAGCACTTGGAAAGCCAGAGTGTTAGAGAATTCTAACCGCCCATGAACGTTAGCTGTCACTCCGCTGATAGTCTTGCCAACTCTCTGAATATCGCACCGCCGGGCCTGCTTCGCAAAGCGAGGGCGATAGATAAGGGGCATGAAGGAATCTCAGTTAGCCAATAGTCAAGTCGCGAATGGGATTGTGGCTCCGTGTGCGGAAGCAATCACCAACGCGGTTCACTTATTTTAGGTTTAAGGTTATGCCAAGGACGACGCCGGCAGTCGTTACATTGAAAACGACGCCGCGGCTGCTGCGTTTATCCACGTACAGATAGCGATAGCCTGCTTGCAACGTCCACGCTGCGTTCACTCTGTAGCCGAGCAGGCCCGCCCATTGGTATTCGAGTTCCGAGCCAGTCCCCCACCCCCCGACGTCACCCAAAACGTTGACCACGATCTTCTGGGTAATTGCTGCCTCAATTCGTCCTCCCACCAAGGGATCCACGAAGTCTTGTGACCCGGAAAAGTTAAGGCCAAGGAGGGATGGGTTGAAGTTCAGGCTCTCGCCAAGATGCCAGTAGCGCAATCCCGTAAGAGCGGTAATCTTGAACTTCTCCTGGTCGATCACACGCACACCGATTTTCGGGGTCAAGAAGAATTCCGTGGCTTTCATGCTCGCGCTGGTTGCTCCCAATCCGGGGAAGGGGATCGACTTGTCGTCTCTGAGCCTGATCCAGAGCACGTCGCCTGTTAGGACGAACCGCTTGCGGCTAGCTTCGGCAGCCCCCATAAGCCCAAAGCGGAAATGCGAAAGAAGATCGCCAGGACTGGCGCGAAAGCTGAGCCCACCTCCGTTCGGACCCGAGGCGGTACCATGCACACCCGGAAACCAGAGATAGGGACTCACAGCCAAATGCCATCCGTCGGTTGGGTTTGGCGTGGCTGCCTGAGGGGGGGCTGGTGCAGCGGAATCGGCTGTCTGTAGCTGACCAATGACCAAACGAGGAGGCACCGCGGTCGTGCTCGCTCCGCTGGTCTCGAGCAGGTTTGCGTCGTCAACATAGTCTGTTGCCTGGGCGCGGCAGCGGGCCGCGCCAACCAGCGAGAAGGCGCTGCAAACGGACAGAACTTGAATTGCCGCCGACCACCAATAGCGGCGGCAATGTCTCAGGACCGATTCCCTCGCGTACCCGTTGGGCATCTTTGTCTACCCCTCTCGTGTCAATGACGCATCCAGGTTCGGGGCAGACGGGCGGCGGGCAAACTGTTAGAAGTAGCAGTTCTCTTACGTCCTTTAGTAGGAACATCATTTCGGATTGGAAGCGCCGGCTTGACTGAGCAGCGAATCAAGGAGCCTCATCGTTCGCGGCACTTCAGGCCTAGCGTCCTAGATTCCGGCGAAGGCTCAAGCATAATCCCGTGTTGATCAAAGGAATCAGCCAGATCAGGTTCCCCCCAGTTAAAGGAAATAGGAGGAATTCATGAGGCGCTTCGGAAGAATTGCTCTTGCCGTGACTGCCTTGCCGCTGGCCTTTGGGTTGGTGCGTTCGTCCTCCACGTTCGCGGCGTCCCAGAGGCCCAATATCGTCGCCATTATGGGTGATGACATCGGCATATGGAACATCGGCGCGTATCATCGCGGCATGATGGCGGGGCGGACGCCGAACCTCGACAGACTCGCCGCCGAAGGCATGCTGTTCACTGACTACTATGCCGAAGCAAGCTGCACGGCGGGTCGTGCAGCCTTCATCACCGGTGAGCTTCCCATTCGAACAGGCATGACGACAGTCGGTCAGGCGGGGGCTGCGATTGGACTGCCAGCTGAGGCGGCGACGATTGCCACAGTGCTCAAATCTATGGGCTATGCCACAGGCCAATTCGGCAAGAATCATCTCGGCGACAAAAACGAGTTTCTGCCTTGTATCCACGGCTTTGACGAGTTCTTCGGTTACCTTTATCACCTCGACGCAATGGAAGACCCAGCACATCCGGCTTACCCGCAGGAGTTGTTGAACGTAGTTGGTCCACGCAATATGGTTCACTGCTGGGCAACGAATAGCGATGACCGCACCGAAATGCCCCGCTGGGGCAAGATCGGCAAACAAAAGATTGAGGATGCCGGCACGCTATATCCCAAGCGAATGGAGACTGTGGACGACGAAATTCTTGAGTTGTCCCTCACGTTCATGGATAAAGCCCATGGCGACGGCAAACCTTTCTTCCTTTGGCTGAACCCGACACGCATGCATGTCGTGACGCACCTCTCGCCAAAATATGAAGGCCTGCGCAACTCGAACAATGGCTGGACCATCCATGAAGCGGGTATGGCCCAGCTCGATGACATCGTGGGCTCGGTGATGCAGAAGCTTAAGGAAATGGGCGTGGACGACAACACCATCGTCATGTTCACCACCGACAACGGTACTGAAAACTTCACTTGGCCGGATGGTGGACAAACGCCTTTCTATGGCGGCAAAGGCACCGGGTATGAAGGCGGTTTCCGCGCTCCTGCGATGATTCGCTGGCCTGGCCACGTCCCGGCAGGGAAAGTTGAGAGTGGCATCATTTCCGGCCTTGATTGGTTTCCAACCTTCGTCGCTGCCGCTGGCAATCCGAACATTAAAGAGGAGCTGTTGAAAGGCAAGACGATTGGCGATCGAACCTACAAGAACTATCTGGACTCCTATAATCAGATGGACCTGATCACGTGCAAGGGTCCGTCGGCCCGCCACGAAGTCTACTACTTCGCGGAAACTAGCCTCGCTGCGGTGCGCATCGATGACTTCAAGTATCAGTTCATCACCCAGCCTGGCGGTTGGATCGGCACCAAGGACCGTCCCGACGCGCCGATTCTCGTCAACCTTCGCTTGGATCCTTTCGAGCGCACGGGCTGGCCAGAGAATGGGACTCTGCATGGGTCGCAGGAGTACTGGGATTGGTTCGTGTATGAATTCTGGCGCTTCGTGTTCGTTCAACAGGAAGTGGCCAAGTTAGCCAAGACGGCCATCGAATACCCGCCGCTACAGAAGGGCGCAAGCTTCAACCTGGATGCCGTGAAAGCGAAGATTGAGCAGGCCATGAAGGAACATCAGCAGTAGTCGGGCTTCGCGCGCGTGGCAGCCTGGCCCGCGTCACCATAGGTTGAGGTCGAAGGGTCCGGCGCTACCCAACTCTGCCACTTCCGACAGGATCAGTCCTCGTATCGTAGCCTTTGAATTGAATTGGTGTCGGCCTGACGCGGCAAACGGTCAGTCCGAGCCAAACGGAGGGTTGTTCCTCGTGGTCAAACGCTTGAATTTGGGGGCGAGATGAAGGTGAAACTTGGAAATCCAGAAGAACGACGTTTGCATAGTCATGGGCTTCGCCTTTGCGGCCAAGACCAGGGCAGATCGCCAGCGACGAGTGTCAAGGTCAAGGGAACCATTTTTCCCGGAGATCTCGTCAGTGTAAGGGAGAAACCGGGGGCGAAAATCGTCGTGGATATTAAGGACGACGCCAAAATCGAACGCAACCATGGCAACGTCGAGTCGTTTCGCCCCGCGGATATGGACGTCACAGCCTTAGTGCCGGCCTTGACGATTGAAGCGCAAGGTGTGGAGAATGCCCAGGGGCAGCTCACTGCCAAGAAAACTGGCTTCACTCCCGACGAGCTTGCGGTGGTAGTAGCCGAAGAGCAACAGATTCTGACAAATCAGGCGGTTGCCGCAAAGGCACAAACAACAGCCAACCAAGGCGTTCGGGACGCAAAGTTAGCCACTTCGTCCGACCCGGCACAGGCAGCCGGAGCGGCCGCAGTGATGGACGCGGCTGTGGCGCAACTGGTGAACCGGCATGTGTCAGGCCTGGATCACTACAATACGGTCGCAGAAGCGGTCATGTATTCCCCTAAAGGATGGGGTCTACTCTGGATGAAACGGCGAATGCCGAGCTTGCGATTCTGGCGGCATATACCAACGGAGGAGTTAGGGGTTACATAATCAAGATCGCGGGTTACGCTTCTACGACCGCCACCAAACGACTCAATCAGAAACTCAACGAAGAGCGCGCCGTTAGTGTCGCAACGTATCTCCGCGAGACTCGGAACGTACCCATGCGCAGGATACTTGGGGCAGTCTAGCTGCGCGTTTCTAGCCGGACCACCGTCACCCTACCAACCGGCGACGCCGGTGCCCGCGATCGTCGTGACCGCGCCGTCGGATTGGTTTTGCGCCGAGGCAGGCCTGGGGTGAGGCGGTGGTTGAGGAGCGTGATGGATGCGAATTTCAACTACCGCGCTGTACCCGGACACCTCGCAGGTGCACTGTCATATTGGACAGTTTCCCTCCACTGCCATGTCGTAGCAGACTAACCCAAAGTTTCATATCGAGGTGATGATCTTTGGGCCGTCGTCGCAAAGGCAAGTCAATGCAGCTTGCGTCACCGCTAGTCAAAGGCGAAAAACGTGCAATAATAGTCCTTCGTCCAATCGTCTTTCTGGCCCTCTTTGTATTCCCTGCCTGCCTGGCCTACCTGTGGTTTTCTTCGCATGTGAGTGGGAATGTACAGCCTGCTCCAGGCGAAATTCATAATGCTGTCGCCTCAACCAGTGGGTTTCAGCCGACCGTCGAGAATCGCGAACGACCGCCTGGACCTTCGCCAAAAGGAATGGTCTGGATCCCAGGAGGAGAATATTCCATGGGAGCTAATGATCCTCCGGATATGGATGAGATCGGCATGAAAGCTACGTTTGATGCTCGTCCCATTCACCGCGTGTATGTGGACGGCTTTTACATGGACAAGACCGACGTGACCAACGCACACTTCGAGGAATTCGTGAGAGCGACGAGCTATGTGACGGTGGCTGAACGCACACCTCGCCCAGAGGATTTTCCTGGTGCGCCACCTGAGGCTCTCGTTGCAGGGAGCGTTGTCTTTTCCCCGCCTGACCACGCTGTGCCTCTCAATAATCACTTCCAGTGGTGGACCTATGTGACAGGTGCCAATTGGCGCCACCCGAGCGGTCCCACCAGCAACATTTTAGGCAAGGAGAATTATCCGGTGGTCCATGTCGCCTACGAAGACGCGGTCGCTTATGCCAAATGGGCAGGCAAGCGCTTGCCTACCGAGGCAGAATGGGAGTTTGCGGCGCGCGGCGGCCTCGCCGGCAAGCCATTTGTATGGGGAGACGAGTTTCGGCCGAACGGGAAATGGATGGCGAATACACATCAGGGCCACTTCCCGAATACGGACACCGGTGAGGATGGATTCATCGGCATCTCTCCTGTTGCGCATTACCCGCCGAATCGTTATGGCTTGTATGACATGGCTGGAAATGTGTGGCAGTGGACGAGCGATTGGTACCGACCCGACTACTATGAGCAGCTCGCTTCGGTGGGAAGCGTTGCCCGAAACCCACAAGGTCCTGCGACACCGCTTGATCCTGCTGAGCCGACCGAGCCCAAAAAAGTGCATCGAGGCGGATCGTATTTGTGCACCGATCAGTATTGCTCCCGTTACGTGGTGGGCACGCGCGGCAAAGGTGAGATCACCACCGGTACAAACCACCTTGGTTTCCGTTGCGTCATGAGCAGCAACACGAATCCCAGAGGTCAGCCGTGACACGCGGTTGGGACCCTGGCATCTGGGGCTAAGGTCGGACAAGATTCCACGACCAGCGACGGGCAAGATCACGATAATAGTTTCAGCTCGCTTGGTTCTCCGCGGGGCGTGGGTGGAAAAAGACCTGCGCCAATTTGCTGCGCCAAGAACTCTTTGCAGTTCGCCGAATCCGACGAAGGATATAAGCACCACGAACAAGAGCACTGTGAATAGTGAGAATTCCCTTCCAGGTACCCCCGCCGAGATGGGCGATACTCTCGTAGAAGGACTTCGGAGATAGAAGCCGACGACTGCTTCTGCAGAAGTTTGAAACAAGCCAGTTACAACAGTAAATAGTGCGGACTTCAGGAGCGTCGCGTAGATGAGAGGAGCTTCGTCGAATTTCTCGCCCAAGCGCGGGCCGCGTCACCGTCCAAGATCTGGACCGCGTCCCCCAATACTGCTGAAGTGACGGCGGCTACGCTGTACAAGCCGTGGCCCAAGGCCTCGCCGTAATTCGAGGCAACGCATGGGTTGCCGGCATCGCTCAGGGACTCAACGTTGTCAAAGTATCGGTCGCTACGTCCAAGCACTACCACGGATTCTGCGTAACCATAGCAATGACTCGGCGGCCGAGGCGACAGCGTCCTTTTCGACGTGCCCACGGAACCGAACTTCAAAAGGCCACTTAAGTACTGCCGCCACTTCTGCGGTTCCGCGACGGTGTTCGCGCCTCCACACATCTCGTAGCGAGGTCAACGATTGCAGTTTGCTTGGGGATGATCGCGTACACTAGTTCGCAGTCCATGGCTTCGGCTATGCGCCGGAGGTTCGCAAGCTTGATCTGTCCTCTTTCTTCTGAAATTTGGAATTGAAGCAAGTTCTGCCGCTGGATGCCTGCACGGTTTGCGACCCTGCTCAGACTCAATCCAAGCGCCTCCCGAATCGAACGAATCCATCCGCGTTGTGGCACGCTCGACGATCTGACAGGCATTGATTCCCTCAGAACGAAGTTGAAAGAGGCTTGAGAGTAAAGGAGCCGTAAGTTGAGGAGTACTGTCACTTTGGACAGTTACGATTGGCAAGACGTTATGGCAATTCTCGTGGAGGTGGTAAGGAAAGAACCTTCGTTTGGTCCATTTTCGCTGGAAAAGAGAAAGGAGAAGAAGAACCTGACGCGAATCGCAAGGACCGCTCTTTGTGTAACAGCAATGCTGGTGACAATCGGGTTCGAGCTTTCGTCACGTGCGCAACAGAAGCCCCCTGCCAAACCCAATATCATTCTTATTCTATCCGATGACTTTGGTTACGGTGATGCCGGGGTTTACGGCGGAGGGCCCAACCGCGGCATGCCTACACCGAATATTGATCGCCTGGCGTCGGAGGGCATGACGTTTTTTACCTTCTATGCCCAGCCGAGTTGCACACCGGGCCGGGCAGCGGTACAGACGGGCCGCATCCCGAACCGGAGCGGGATGACCACCGTCACCTTCCAGGGCCAGCCTGGTGGACTGCCGAAAGGGGAATGGACGCTGGCATCAGTGCTAAAACTGGGCGGCTACCAGACTTTTTTCACGGGTAAGTGGCATCTCGGTGAGTCGGACTATGCTCTACCCATTGCTCACGGCTACGACGAAATGAAAGCCGTCGGGCTCTATCACTTGAATGCCTATACCTATGCAGACCCGGAATGGTTTCCCGACATGAGCCCGGAACTCCGAGCTATGTTCCAGAAGGTCACGAAAGGTGCGCTCTCCGGCAAAGCGGGAGAACCAGCGAAAGAGGATTTCAAAATTAACGGCCAGTATGTGAACACACCCGAAAAAGGCGTCGTCGGCATTCCGTTCCTTGACGAGTATATCGAGAAAGCGGCAGTCGAGTATCTCGACAAGGCGGGCAAGTCCGACAAGCCGTTTTTCATGAGCGTAAATTTCATGAAGGTGCACCAACCGAACATGCCGCACCCAGACTTCATTCACCAGTCACCGTCGAAGAGCAAGTATGCGGACTCAATCGTCGAAAATGACGCGCGAATCGGCAGAATCATGGACAAGATTCACGATATGGGTCTGGACAAAAACACCTACGTATTCTGGACGACCGACAACGGGGCCTGGCAAGACGTATATCCCGACGCCGGTTACACTCCCTTCCGCGGCACCAAAGGCACGGTACGCGAAGGTGGAAACCGGGTCCCGGCGATCGCCTGGGGGCCGGGAATCAAAGCCGGATCCAGGAACTACGACATCTGCGGCGGCCTAGATTTTATGGCTACGTTCGCTGCCCTTGGCGGCGTGAAACTGCCGGAGAACGATGTCGAAGGCAAGCCCACAATCTTCGACAGTTATGACATGTCGCCGCTTTTGTTCGGTACCGGAAAATGGACACGCTCTACCTGGTTCTACTTCACCGAAGACGAACTCACCCCTGGCGCCGTCCGAGTCAACAATTACAAGTTCGTATTCAACTTGCGCGGCGACGATGGCGCGCCGACGGGGGGCCTAGCTGTAGACAGTAACCTCGGTTGGAAGGGAGCCACAAAATACGTTGCTACGGTCCCTCAAGTCTTCGATTTATGGCAGGACCCGCAGGAACGTTATGACATCTTCATGAACAACTTCACGGAACGCACGTGGATGGGTGTCGTCATGGGGGAGGAGATAAAGAGAATTATGACCACCTATGTGAAATATCCGCCTCGCAAGGTACAAAGCTATGGTTACACCGGTCCGATCACCCTCTCGGCTTACGAACGCTTCCAATGGATCCGAGATCAGTTGGCCAAGGAAGGGATTAGCGTTCCGCTGCCCACCGGGAATTAGCACCGGTTCAACTAGGGTAGCGGGTGTCCCCAGTCCAGTGTTCCGCAAAAACCTCCGGACCGCAGACCGCGTCGAGGTGGCAGTCGACCTCAAGGCCAAACGAGTGAGCGGGCCTCCCTTGGTCTTTCACCAATAACCTTTTTTTGATGCCTCGGAGAAGATGCCGTGACAACATCAACTCGAACCCTCAAGCAGATCGCCTATCAGCAATTGAAGGAATTTCTCATGATTGCTATCTACCTTTGGGTAGTCTTCAGCCTATTAGTAATGTTCAAGTCCGTGGTTCTAGCTGAGCACCACATCCCTTTTGCGTACCACGGTTTTGCGATCATCAATGCGTTGGCACTCGCGAAAGTCATGCTCGTGGCCAAAGACCTGCACCTGGGCGAACAATTCGACGAAGCGCCGCTCATCTTTCCGACTCTTCTGAAATCCGCACTGTTTACGGTTGTACTGGCTTGTTTCAAAATTCTTGAAGAGGTCGCTATCGGCTTCTATCACGGTCAACCTTTCCACGAGAGTATTGCCGATCTCGGCGGCGGCACCTGGAAAGCAATTCTTGCTTTTACACTGCTATTGTTCGCGGTGCTCATCCCGTTCGTTGGATATGGCGAATTGCAAAGAGTTCTTGGCGAGGGCACATTGGGCCAGATCTTCTTTCGCCCTCGCAGACCACTGCCTGGGTGAGTAGCGCGAGGGCTTTCCACCCTCTTGCGGAGCATTATCTCAAGGCGATTTCGGCGCGGACGCCGTGGTCCGAAATCAGTCAGTACCACCGGCCATGTCGTGCGTGCTTATCTTGTCCCACGTTTCGGAGATGAGATTGCGGAAGAGATAAAGGCGCTCGAGATTCAGAGATGGCTAAAGTCGCTTCACGTGGATAAAGACCTTGCATGGCCGACGATTGCGAAGATACGGGGTGTCATGCACCGTATCTACAAAATCGGGATCGTTCACGGGCATGTCGCGAAGAGTCCGCTTATGCATATCGAGGCGCGCTCGAAACGCGACTACAAGGCCATCGTCATCACGCCCGCGCAAACGCTTGTGATCCTTCATTCACTGCCCTCGCCTCTTCACTTCACGCTGGTGCTCACTTGCCCAGCTACACCGCTCCGCGCTTCAGAGATGCTGTCGCTGCGCTGGGCCGACGTGCTGTGGGAGGAAGATCGGATCTTCAAGCGCTGGGCAAAGGGTGCGGACGGCGAGATGAAAACCGAAGCATCTGATGGCTTACGTTCCACTGCATGCCGTGCTCGCGCATTTTCCTGCGTGAGTGGCGAGGCAGAGACGCAGTATGCCGCCGATGGGGGTTTTGTCTTTCCGTCTTTAAGAGCAAAGGGCCGCCTTCCCCTCCCTCTCCGCATCTATCTTCGTTGCTGGTCATCTCCTCGATTTAGTTTAGACCGATGGGTGGAGAAGAAGAAAGTGGGAGCAGCCGCGTAGTTGGTAGCCCGGACGGGATTCGAACCCGTACTCTCTGCCTTGAGAGGGCAGCGTGTTAAACCGTTTACACTACCGGGCCATTTCGAATTGTATCATGTACACTAG
>Ga0126373_10000746_pt1 | contig 21929 bp, 15 predicted proteins | sample PanSoiMetPlot_11_FD_92545 | JGI IMG/M metagenome (GOLD analysis project Ga0126373, IMG submission 92545) | Tropical forest soil microbial communities from Panama - MetaG Plot_11 | ecosystem: Environmental > Terrestrial > Soil > Tropical forest > Bulk soil | place: Panama | collected 2016-02-17 | reverse complement strand
CCAGAGCGTTCGCCACCTGCTGATATCCGAGGGGCGCGACATCGTGGTGTCCGAGGTTAGAGCCGAGCACGACCGAAAGCACATCCTTACCTATCGCGGCATCGCTTACGACAGTTACGAGTCCCGGCTCAAAATCGAAACTGTAGTTTCCGACGCAGAAGCGATGCCATTGGTACATGAGATTCTCACTGTCGCCAGAGAATCGGATTCCACAGACGCTGAAACTGCCCTCTCAAATGTTGAAAATGTGCAGTCGATAGGTATTACCAAGTTGACCGCCAACCGGGCTCAGCCGCTCCCATCGAGGCCGTGACGACGCGAGAGCTCCGCTTCCTGAGCCATCGCGATAGAAACAGGTTGTCTGGCAGACGTTTTCGCTTATCCTATCGAACCTTCAACCTTACGCGCGCATTAGGCAGGCCGTGGTCCGCCGGTCAGTGATGGCCACGGATTGGTTCTAACCTAATGCCCACATGGCTGCCCTCACGAAGGCTACGTGCTATTGCGCGCTGATTTACAATCCTAATCGACGATCGCCGTTCGCCTCAGTTCTTTCACAGTGAAAGATTCATCGTGAAGATGTGCCGCGTCCATTAGCTTGTGCCCATCGGCGCTTCAGCACCACCGCGTAGGCAGAGCCATTACTCTGCGAAAACATTAGATAATTCGTAAAGCATAGCTCTTGCATTCATAAAGGCCGCGTCGGTCATCGATGGCCGACGTTTTTGTATTACTAACTCGGCTGAATGGAGAATGTTCGGGCGATGTGGCTGCTTCCGATCTCAATCCTCGTTACCACCGTGATGCTCGCAATTCCTCTAAGCCGCTACCTCACCTGGATCATGAACGGTGAGTACCATGCGCCTCGGCTCTTGAGGTGGTTTGAAGATCGCCTCGACCTTGACAATCAGAATTGGAAGCAGTACACAGCGGCACTTCTGATCTTCAACATTTTGCTCTTCGGCTACAGCTACCTGGTGATGTTCGTCCAGCCGTGGATGCCGCTCAACCCGCTGCACCGGGGGATGCTCGCTCCTACCACGATGGCGCATGCGGCGATGTCACTGAGCACCAACACCGACCTCCAGCATTGGTCAGGCGACGTCCAGTTTTCGAACTTCACTCAGGTCTTCGTGATGATCGCGAACTTCTTTTTCTCAGCATCGATCGGCTTCTGTGCTCTCGCCGCGATCATTCGGGCTCTCAAATATGGCCCCGACAAGGTTGGCAGTTTTTTCATCGATATGTGGCGGGTCATGATCTACATGTTCCTGCCGATTGGCTTCCTATTTTCTTTGGTGTGCCTGCAGCAGGGAATGCCGATGACCTTCAAGTCCGCGGAACTCGTTTCCACCGTCGAACCTGCGGCGATGGGCAGTACCGACAGTGGCCAGGCGAAACAGCAGACCGTTATTCTGGGCCCTCTGGCGGCCTTCATCCCGATGAAGCAGCTCGGTACCAACGGCGGCGGCTTCTACGGTGCAAACTCCGCCCATCCCTTCGAAAATCCGACCGCGCTGACCAACTTTCTCGAAAGCGTCGCGATGATGCTGTTTCCGATGGCGCTGGTCCTGATGTATGGCCGAATGCTTGGCAAGTTGAAGCACGCCTGGGTCATTTTCTCGGTGATGATGGTCCTGATGGTGATCACCGTCGTTTGGTCCGTATATTTCGATACCTACAAGCCTAATCCCGGCCTAACGTCGCACCCGGTGGAACGGAAATTTGAGCTGGGCACGAGTGGCGGGAAGAAACCCGTCGTATTGCCGGCTGTTGCAGGGCTGCCCGTCGATCAGCATCTGGGAAATCTCGAGAGCAAGGAACTGCGTTTCGGGACTTCAGCCGGAGCGACCTTCGCCGCGATGACGGTGGATGTCACCTGCGGCGCGGTAAACTGCGCACACGACAGCCTCAATCCGATGGCCGCGGTTTCTCCGATGGCCGGAATGTGGGTGAACTGCATATACGGCGGCAAGGGTGTCGGGATGATCAATATGCTGGTGTTTTTGGTCATCGGCATCTTCGTGGCGGGACAGATGGTCGGGCGAACCCCAGAGTACCTCGGTCGGAAGATCGGCGGGCGCGAAATGAAACTCGCGATGATCGGCCTTCTGATTCATCCAATCATGATTCTGTGGCCCACTGGCATCTTTGCGGCCACCCCTTGGGGTCAGAAAGCATCCTTCAATCCAGGCCCGCACGGATTTTCCGAAATCATGTATGAGTTCTCCTCTGCCTCCGCCAACAATGGGTCCGGCTTCGAAGGGCTGGGCGATACCTGGGGCCTAAACGATAACCCGAACCCGGCCCCGACCAGTCAGGCCTGGGACATCGCGACCGTAATCGTCATCTGCATAAGTCGTCTTATCCCCATCATCGCGCCCATCGCCCTGGCGGCCGGCATGGGAGCGAAGAAGGCCGCCCCGTTCGGGCTGGGAACGATGCGCGACGACACACCGACATTCGCTTTCTTGCTGATGGGTACCATAGTCATCATCGGCGCGCTCCTGTTTCTGCCTGTTGCCGCGTTGGGCCCCGTGGCAGAGCATCTGGGCCCGATTCCTTTTGGCGGATAACTCTACGACGCCAGTTCATGAAACCTGACCGGGTTCAAAGGAAACCTGCCCTGGCCGAAGAACCACCCTTCGCCCGCAAGGACCGCGTACCCGACGCTCGGTTAAATGACCACGACACGGGAGATTCCTTGCGTATCAGTGAGGAGCGAGAGGGCTGTTTCGCCTCGCTACAGCGACAATTTCCTACTGGAATTCTGGCAAACAGACTATTGGCAAAGTCGAGAATCTTTCAAAATGTATCGCGACTGCTGCAAAACTCAATCTTGCTCAGAACCGTCGGCTGGTTTCTCTTTAAATCAGGGCAATTGTTGACGCTGGCATCTTTGTTGCTGAACTTCGGTGATCGGACAAACCGTTAGCGATTGAGCAGATCAATGTGGCCTCAGGGGAAGATAGAGCGATGGACCTAATGATTTGGGTGCCTTTTACGTTTTTGCTCGGTGTCGGAGCGATGTCGCTTTGCTACGCCTTTCTGATCGCGTGCGAGAACATCTAAGGAGTTACCGCCCATGATCTATGTCACTGCAGCCGTCTGCGTATTCCTGTTTGTTTATCTGACCGTTGCGCTGGTTCGTCCCGAATGGTTCTAGGACCGACTAGTTCGAGGTAACGACCATGACTCAATATTGGCTCATACCCGCGGCACTTCTGGCAGCGGCGATTCTGGCTTCGATTCCTGTCAGCAAATACGCGGCGTGGATAATGGAGGGTGACTATCGCCCTCTTCCGGTGCTCGGCTGGTTCGAACGACGACTTGATAGCGGCTCCCAGGACTGGAAGCAGTACACCGCGGCCCTGCTGATTTTCAATCTAGTCTTGTTCGTGTGGGGCTATCTGATTCTCGCGCTTCAGCCGATTCTGCCCTGGAATCCTCGTCATCTCGGAATGCTTGCGCCCACCACGATTTTCAATAGCGTCGCTTCCTTCATGACCAATACCAACCTCCAGCACTATTCAGGCGACGTCCATTTTTCGAACTTTAGCCAAATCTATTTCGTCCTGGTCAATCAATTCTTTTCCGCTGCTGTCGGCTTCTGCGCACTGGCCGCAATAATCCGTGCACTTCGAGGGCAAACGAAAGTAGGGAACTTCTTCCTCGATATGTGGCGGGTCCTAATCTACATGTTCCTGCCAGCGGCACTTCTCTCCGGAGTGCTGTTTCTGCAGCAGGGCATGCCAATGACCTTCCAAAGCACCGTCCAGGCTTCGACGGTAGAACCTGGCGCAATGGGAACCGATGACAAGGGCGTTGCAAAACAGCAGACCCTGGTGGTCGGCCCGGTCGCGGCGGTTATTCCAATCAAGCAAATCGGAACGAATGGCGGCGGTTTCTTTGGCGCCAACTCGGCCCATCCCTACGAAAACCCCAGCGCGTGGACCAACTTCATTACCTGCTTCGACATGATGATGTTTCCGTTCACGCTGGTGCTGATGTTCGGGCGAATGCTGCGAAAGATTAAGCACTCCCTCGTGATCTACGGGGTCATGCTCACGCTCATGGTGGGAATGATCGTATGGGCAATTCACTTCGAACTTAGGCCCAATCCTGGGCTGATAGCCAATGGCACCAGTGTCACTTACAGGATACCGAGTGCGTCTGCGAAGGGCGGCTTTCGAGAGATCATTGTTCCTGCCGTCGCAGGCCTCCCGCTTGATCAACACCTTGGAAACCTGGAGAGCAAGGAGCTCCGCTTTGGAACCGTCGCCGCACCTACTTTCGCCGCACTGACTACCGCTGTTACCTGTGGTGCGGTCAACTGCGCCCACGACAGTCTCAATCCCATGACTGGCCTTTCTCCGATGGTGGGTATGTGGCTGAACTGCGTATTTGGCGGCAAGGGCGTCGGCATGATCAATCTTTTGCTTTTCTTAATCATCGGAGTTTTTATCGCTGGCCAGATGGTCGGACGATCGCCAGAGTACTTGGGACGTAAAGTGGGAGCGCGTGAGGTCAAACTCGCAGTTATTGCCCTCCTCGTTCATCCGCTGATGATCCTGGGGCCGACCGGAGTATTCGCCGCAACCTCCTGGGGACAGAAAGCGGCGTTCAATCCCGCGGCTCACGGCTTTTCCGAGGTTATGTACGAATTCTCCTCGGCTTCGGCCAATAACGGATCGGGATTTGAAGGCCTGGGCGACACATGGGGTTTCAACGCCAATCCCAACCCTGCCCCGACCAGCCCTCAATGGGACATCGCTTCAGGACTGGTAATTTTGTTTAGCCGATATCTGCCAATCGTCGCACCGATCGCGATGGCGGCCTTCCTCGGAATCAAGAAGGAGGCGCCATACGGTCTGGGCACGATGCGCGACGACACGATGACGTTCTACTTCCTGCTGCTCGGCACCATCGTGATTATCGGCGCGCTGCTTTTCCTGCCGGTGGCGGCGCTGGGGCCCCTGGCCGATCACCTGGGTCCGATACCGTTCGGTGGATAGCCGGAGCCGATCCACCGAAAAGAGAAGAAAGCCCACGGAGCAATTTAGATGGAAGCCGTAAGAAACATACCGACTCCCGAACTCAATGTTACCCCGCCGCTGTCCGTGCCGCCGCGCCGCTCGCGCGCCCAGGCACTGTTCGCACCCGAGTTGGTGCGTCCCGCAATCGTCGAGTCCTTCAAGATGCTGCGGCCGGATGTCCAGTGGCGCAACCCGGTAATGTTCGTCGTGGAAATCGGTGCCGTGCTGACGTTTCTGTTCATTATACAGGCGATGCTCGGAGCTTCGTCGAGCCAGGTACCACTCAGCTACTTCGTTGCGCTCGATTTCTGGCTGTGGCTTACGGTCCTGTTCGCCAACTTTGCGACCGCGCTGGCGGAAGCCCGCGGACGAGCACAAGCCGAGTCGCTCCGGCGCGCGCGCAGAGACACGCCGGCCTTTCGTCTCAAGGGCGCCGACATTGTCGAAGAGGTCCTTTCCTCCGATCTGCGAACGGGAGATCGAGTCGCAGTCGAAGCGGGACAAATGATTCCAGGCGACGGCGAGGTTATCGAAGGCATCGCATCGGTCGACGAATCGGCGATTACAGGTGAATCCGCACCGGTCATTCGCGAGGCCGGCGGCGACCGTTCCGGCGTTACCGGCGGCACGCGCGTGCTGTCCGACCGCATCGTGGTGCGGATAACCGCGGCCACCGGCGAGTCTTTCCTGGATCGCATGATTGCCCTGGTCGAAGGCGCCGTCCGGCAACGTACGCCGAACGAAATCGCGCTGAGCCTCGTGCTCACCGCTTTCACGCTCATCTTTCTGATCGTGGTGGTTCCACTATGGCCGATGGCGCTTAATGCCGAAGTCTACATGATGAGCTATCTCGGCATCACGGAACCCCTCAAGAGCCTCGGCACCGACGTACCCACCCTCGTGGCGCTGCTGGTATGCCTGATTCCCACTACCATCGGTGCGCTTCTCGCCGCCATTGGCATCGCGGGTATGGATCGCGCACTACAAGCCAACATCATCTCCAAGAGCGGTAGAGCGGTCGAAACCGCCGGCGACATCGACGCCGTGCTACTGGATAAGACCGGCACGATCACGATGGGCAACCGGCATGCGACCGAATTCGTTCCGGTTGGTAAGTACGGCCTGCTTGGTCTCGGCCGTCTCGCAGCGATGGCCTCGATCGCCGATGAGACCCCGGAAGGCAAGACGATCGTGAAGCTGTATTACGAGCGTGGTGGCGGGGCCGGCGACATTACGGTTCCCAAGGGGACCGAGTTCATCGCGTTCTCCGCGCATACCCGCATGAGTGGAATCGACCTGCCCGACGGCAGGCAGATCCGCAAAGGTGCGGCGGACGCGGTCCTGCGTTTCGTCGAACGCCAGGATGCAAAGGTGCCCGCAGACCTGGGCAAGACCGTCGACGCGATCGCCTCGCAGGGTGCCACGCCGCTCCTGGTCGCGGAAGGCCCTTCTATCGCCGGAGTGGTGGTGCTCTCCGACATCCTGAAAGCCGGCATCAGCGAACGCCTCGAGCGTCTGCGCAAGATGGGCGTGCGCAGCGTAATGATCACCGGCGACAATCCGCTCACCGCCGCCACTATCGCCAAGAGAGCGGGCGTGGACGACTTCGTCGCGCAGTGCACGCCGGAGTCCAAGCTCGCCTACATCCGCAAGGAACAGGCTGACGGCAAGCTGGTTGCGATGATCGGCGATGGAACCAATGATGCTCCCGCGCTCGCTCAGGCCGATGTCGGCCTCGCGATGAACTCTGGCACCCAGGCGGCCAAGGAAGCGGGCAACATGGTGGATCTCGACAGCAATCCGACCAAGCTGCTCGAGGTGGTGGAGATCGGCAAGCAGCTCCTTATGACCCGTGGAGCATTGACGACCTTTTCAATTGCCAATGACGTAGCCAAATATTTCGCGATCGTGCCGGCGCTGTTCGCCGGAACCTTGCCGTGGCTCAAGGCGATGGACGTCATGCACCTGCACTCGCCGACTTCCGCAATTTTGTCGGCGGTTATCTTCAATGCGGTAATCATTCCATTACTCATTCCGATCGCGCTGCGTGGAGTTCGATATCGCCCGCTCGGCGCCGATGCCTTGCTCAGGAGAAACTTGCTGGTCTGGGGTGTAGGTGGAGTGATTCTGCCCTTCATCGGAATAAAGCTGATCGACATGATTATGGTCGCCGGCCATATGGTTGTCTGAGGCGAGGGAATCAGAGGAGTAACTACTACAATGGGACGCTACTTTTCGAAGAGTTTTCTGCTGTTCCTCTTCGTAATTCCGACAGTGTGCCTTGCATATCCGCTCGTCCTGTGGGCGATCGGGCAACTGTTCTTTCCGTTTCAGGCCAATGGCAGCATCCTTCGCGATGCAAAGGGGAATGCGATCGGTTCGCTGATGATCGCCCAGCCCTTCACCAAGGACGAGTACTTTCAGCCGCGGCCTTCGGCCGCCTCGTACGATGCCTCGGCCTCAGCGCCCTCAAACCTGGCCGCGTCCAATTATGCGCTGCGGGATCGGGTGGCACGGGCGCTCGGCCCGATCGTCAAGTACGCCGACGGACCCAAGAAAGGGCAGCCGGTCGCGCATGACATCGAGACGTGGTTTCAGCAGGACAAGTTCGGCGGACAGCCGCACATCGTCGCGCAGTGGGCAGACGCGCACAACGGACTTGCGACCGCCTGGGTCAACGCAGACCCGTCTCATGGCGCGTACGTAGATGACTGGTCCAAAAAACACCCCAACGAAGTGGCCCAGTGGAAGAAAGACAACCCGGGCACGCCCGAGCCCAAGGCCGCTGACCTCGCGGTCTTGTTTTTCGAAAATTTCTCGAAGGACAATCCCGGAAAGTTTCCGTCCGCGGTGATGCAAACCGGAAAAGACGGCAAGACCACCACCTCGATAGATCCGGTGGGCGAAGGATCCGACATACAATCGATATTCTTCGACATGTGGCGGCAGGAGCATGCCGATGCGCCCCTGCAGAACATCCCGGCCGACATGGTAACGGCTTCGGGCTCGGGGCTCGATCCGCATATCAGCATGCAGAACGCCGAGTATCAGCTCGATCGAGTCGCGGACAAGTGGGCCGCCGATACCAAGCGCGATCCCACGCAGGTGCACGATGAGATCGAGCATATCCTTCAGCAGAATGCCTCCGCCCCCTTCGGCGGACTAGCGGGCGAGCAGCTCGTCAATGTGCTTCAGGTTAACCTTGCTCTAAAGGACCGCTATGGCGAACCGAAGTAGATAGGGTGCAGCGCGCGCGAGACCGCCGAGGTCCAGCGAACTCCACAAGCTGCGAGAGTTATTCATGGATCCACCGGTCACCGGCGATGAGTTGAGTAGAACCGCGGCGGTTATGGAGAGCCTCGCGATTGGAGCAATTCTCCTCGACCAGAAGTCGCGGGTTGTCCACATCAATGAACTGGCCGCAGTCATTCTGAGCATTGAACCCGCTCAACTCCTCGGACAACCCTTCACCGGGCTGGAATGCAGGCATCCTCACTACCTACAGATCTGCGAGGCGGTGAACCGGATCAATGAGTATCCTGCGGACGAACAACAAGCGGAGGTCGCGCTCCGTGTGCGCGGGCGTGAACACAACTACCTGCTCAGGCAAAGTGCTCTCCATGCTAACGACGGAGAACTTCTCGGCCTTCTCATCCTATTTCACGATCTGACGCATCTGAGAGACAAGGAGCGAGTGCGCACCAACCTGATCGCTTCGCTCTCGCATGAGCTCAACACCCCCCTGACCGCCCTGTCATTGGCGGTGGAACTGCTCAAACGAAATGCCCAGGACGCGAAACAACGCGAGATAGTCGACACGTTAGTTGAAGAGGTCTCGAGAATCCGTGATTTGTCCGAAGGCCTGGTTAGCGCGGTTCGCGGCGAGACGGCCGCCATTGCCGTGCGCAGCATCAATCTCGATCTCGGCGCAATGGCAGAGTCGGTGGTCAAAAGGTTTCTGCTCTCTGCCGGTCAGAAGGCGATACGCCTCAAAATTCATACCGAGCATGGACTGCTCTGTTATGGCGACCCGGTCAAACTGTCGTGGGTACTCGCGACCCTGATCAATAACGCACTCTCGTGTACCCCCGAAGGAGGCGAAATCCACGTTGGCGCCTTGCGGGATGCCAGCCGGCTTCGCCTTCGGGTCTCAGACACGGGACCCGCCATGCCGCCCGATATAGCCGACACCATTTTCGACCGCAGTATTCAATGGATGCCCGAGAATTGCGAAAGCGGCGCAGAAGCACTCGGATTGGAGATCGCGAAAGAAATCGTCGAAGCACATGGCGGCCGAATATTCGCAGAGGGCTCCCTGCGCGGAAATATCTTCACAATCGACCTTCCTCTCGCCTGAAAGCATCGTCATGCCGAAACTGCTGGTCGTCGACGACGACAAAAACATCCGCGTGAGTCTCGTACGGACCCTGCAACCACTGGACTATGAGATTCATAGCGCGGAAAGCGGCCCGCAGGCGCTGCGCCTGATCGAAAGCGTCCGCGAATTCGACCTCGTGCTTAGCGATTGGCGAATGGCCGAGATGAACGGACTGGAGCTCCTCAGAAAAATCAAGGAAGCCAGCGAGAAAACGATTGTAATCCTGATGACGGCCTACGGCACGATCGAGAATGCCGTCGCCGCAATGAAGGAGGGTGCTCACGACTACCTGACCAAGCCATTCTCGGTCGAACAGATCCGTCGCACCATCGAGCGTGCACTCCAGGTGCGTCAGCGGGGATCACAAGGTTGGTCACAAAATGCTGCGGCCGCGCCGGCAGCGTTAGCTACCCGCAGTCCGTACTACCAGGCGCTGGTGGAAACCGCCTACGCGGCGGCGTCGAGCGACGCGACGATATTGCTGACCGGTGAGACCGGCACCGGCAAGAACGTGCTGGCGCGACAGATTCACGAGTGGAGCGCACGGCGCGAACAACCTTTCACCATCGTCAATTGCACTACCCTGAGCGATCCCCTCCTGGAGAGCGAACTGTTCGGCCATGTTAAGGGCGCTTTCACCGGCGCTTACAGAGACAAGCCCGGACGCCTGGAGGCGGCGGATGGCGGGACGGTATTTCTCGACGAAGTGGCGGAACTGCCGCTTAACCTCCAGGCCAAGTTTCTGCGCTACCTGCAGGAAGGATGTTTCGAGCGCGTGGGCGGCCAGCAAACCGTGCAGGTCGATTCCCGGATAATCGCCGCCACCAATCGCAACCTGGAAGAGGAAGTGTCGCGGGGCTGCTTTCGCCCCGATTTGTATTACCGTCTCAACGTCATAAACCTTCGCGTTCCTCCCCTCCGCGAACGCCCCGAAGACATTTTATCCCTCGCCGAGAAAATGCTGATGGAATCCGCGATACGCAACGAGCGCACCAACCTGCGTTTTGGGCCTGAAGCTGAGGCCGCGCTGGTAGCGCACTCGTGGCCGGGAAACCTTCGCGAGTTACGTAACGTTGTAGAACGGGCCGCCGTGTTGAGCCGAGGTCGCATGATACGCAAGGAAGATCTATCCGAGGTGGTTTTCCGAACCGACGGCGTCCGCGCTGCCGACCCCTATCCCAAAATGACTCTCGAAGCGGTCGAACAAGAACACATCCGCCGAATCCTCAACCTGAGTCCTACGCTCGAAGAGGCCGCGACTACCCTGGGCATTGGAAACGCAACCCTGTGGCGAAAGCGCAAACGCTATCGCATCAATTGATCGTCCTCCCTGAGCATCCCATCGTTGCGTCGTCTCCCTCGGTCCCTTTCAATTTGCAACCTGCAGTTTTCAAGGTTTTCGAGGCAAACGCGCCTGGCGCTTCGAATTGCCTTTGATTTCGCTCGAAGCCATTTCACGGCACGCCCTTTGCGACTGTTGGTTAGCGGAGTACAGGCGCAGAGACGTCATGCTGGGAAAAGCAATCGTCGCATTATTCGCCACGGTATTTTTCCATGGGAGTTCTCCATCGCACTGGTTGACCAGAATGGCAATCGCTGCCAGCCCTCCGATCTATCCGATGGGTGTATTTGCGTCAGGGCCAGCGAGTGCCTCGACACACGACCTTGTGCTGAGCCTCATTGCTGTGGGCGTTGAACTCGCAATGTTCATCCTGATCCCGATCTATTTGCGCTCAAGGCAGCGCGCAAAGATTCGGTCACGCATCCGGATTTTGTACGACAGTCGCTTCGAGCCTGCCTTCGCTATGCGCGTCGCCCAAATCCGTACCGCCTCACCATTACTCGCCCGACCAAATCCACTCGCCGGACAGTTCGAGAGATTGGTCCGTCAGGAATAGTCTCGTAGCGAAGGGTGGGGTTCCGTGTTGGGCTTTGGGCGGTAACGCCAAGACCTTCACGTCCCAACCTCGGGTTGTCCACTTGCCAAGATTGTGCGTGAAACCCGGCACGGTGGTGACAGGACCGGTCACAGCCAAGACGGCCCCGTCCAGGGAGTCGGGTCGCTGGCTTGCAACAGGCCTCTCCTACCGAACTACGCCTAAGAAACGGAAACCGCTGGCTAGCGCCGTTTCGCTGCGGCGGCCTTGCGCACGAGTCCTACCGCCCGGGCCGCATCATCATCGTTTTCAAAGCCGAGTACGGCCGAATACTTCCGACCCACAACCTGCGCGAGCACGAAGCTCAGGTTGATATTCGCGTCCGCGATTGCGTTGGCTAGAGCGTGCCCTAAGCCGGGCCGGTTGTCGCCTTCGACCAGCAGTGTCGGAATCGCCGACTCTGTCAATCCCACCGCTTGCGCCGCAGCTGCAGCCTTCTTGCCCGTGACCGGATGCACTTCGATCGCAGCCCGGGCTTCCTGGCCCGGCAGCCGGTAGCCCATCACGACCTTTAGATCTGCCTTGGACTCCGCGAGCGGCTCCAAAGTGCTGGCAAGTACACCCGGCCTGTTGTCCGCTTCGCACCGCCACAACGTGATCCTTTTCACCGCGATGGCCATCGAGTGTTCTACCTCCCACGCGCCCTGAGGAGTGAGTTTCAAGACCAACGCTTAGGCCGAGGGCAGAGGTAAGGCAAACCCGATAAGTCTTACGTCCGTTGGAGAAATCTAACGGTACGATTCGCCGTGAAAAGGTCCGATTGAATAGCGGCGGTTAGAAGACGGCGCATATCGTACGAGTTCCGCGAAGAAAGGTGGACTTTTTGTCGAAGGTTCTTTGTTAATCGACGAGGTCCGTTCCCTGAAGGTAGTTCCAACATTTCACTGGCAGTTCTGAAGACGGGGCGATAACCTTCCCTGACGGTGATGCGGATGAGCGGAGCGATTCAGTTGGATCCCAATCGTAGCTTCCTCAAAGCTGTGGTTCTTGCGAATCCTTTGCGCGTCAGCTTCTGAGTTCGTACAAGGCGGCAAGAGCGACCCGCGCACAAAAGCGAGCTTTCCTTGGAGGCATCCACCTATGTCACACGAACCCTTTTGGTCTTTGGTTACGAGGTTTAACATTCAAGTGGCCATTGCGGCATTTGTGATTTGTGTTTCGACGAGTGGCGCGGGCGCACAGGCCAGTCGACCATATATCTATCCGTCCAAAGGGCAGACCCAGGATCAACAAGACAGAGATAAATATGAGTGTAACCAGTGGGCCGTAAGTCAAAGCGGATTTGATCCTGGCAACCCGTCGGCGACTTCCACGAGCTCGCAACCAGCGCAGGGTCAATCCGCCGGGGGAGCGGCCCGCGGCGCCGCTGTTGGTGCGGTCGGCGGCGCCATCGAGGACGACCCAGGGGCTCGTGCCGCCTCCGGAGCGGCAAGGGGTGGAGTGATTGGCGCCATCCGCCGCCGCCGCGAAAGGAATAAAGCTGAGCAAGAGCAGGAACAGGCACAAGCGACCCACGCGAGCGGTCAGGAGTCATACAATCGAGCCTTTGCAACTTGCATGGAAGGACGCGGCTACGCGGTCAATTGAAGCTCCTGCGGTGCGGTAACATTCATCGTAGTCAAAAAATTTGAAAGCCCCCAGGTGACAACGGGAACCGGAAACGTAGGTCCGCAATTTCCGGAATTGATTCAGCATTCAGGGCTGCACGTTCAGACTCGCTTGGAGCTCCAACAATGAATCCGCCAATGCTTTCGTCTACGAACGCTGACCGTTCCCAAAACCACTCGGACGGGTATGAGCACGGATGGCTGGCCAGACTGGCGGGCCGTCTGTTCGGCCGGCGGCGACAAGGGCCCGTGCCGGCGGAGCTCGCCAATCACGTAACGGTGCTCGGCATCGAAAATGGGCGCTTCTGGGCAGACACGCAGGGCGGTGCGCTGGCAATTGAGGCGCAGCGGGCGCTGGAGCGGGAAAAAGCCGCCCTGGGAAAGATGGAGGGCGGGCATCTGCCCCCGGCCCATTTCCTGGCCATCTCAGGCGGCAGCGACGATGGCGCCTTTGGTGCCGGGCTTATCTGTGGATGGTCTGCGTCCGGCACGATTCCGACTTTCAAGCTGGTAACCGGGGTCAGTACCGGGGCGATGATCGCGCCATTCGCTTTCCTGGGCCGTTCGTACATGGAGGGCCTGCGCGCCGTCTACACCAAGATTGGACCTGGCAACGTGCTGAAGAGGCTCGGGATCCAAAACGCAGTATTCGGTGAAGCGCTGGCCGACACTGCGCCGTTGTACGGCCTCATCACGCATTATGTGAATGAGCAGACCCGGGCCGACATCGCTTCCGAATACAACCGGGGAAGGCTGCTGCTGATTGGCACCGCAAGTCTCGATGCACAACGGCCGGTTATATGGAACATTGGTGCAATTGCTGCCAGCGGTCGGCCCGGTGCACTCGAGCTGATTCGTAAGGTGATACTTGCCTCGGCCTCGATACCGGGAGCTTTCCCGCCGATGATGATCGACGTCGAAGCAGGGGGACACCATTACCAGGAAATGAGCGTCGACGGCGGGGTGGTAGCGCAATCCTTTCTCTATCCGGCGGACATCGGTCTGGAGGTAGACTTTGCCTCTACTGAACTCGCACGCGAGCGTCACGCCTACATCATCCGCAACAGTCGGCTGGACCCGGAGTGGGCCTCTGTCAACAGGCGGTTCCTGACCATCAGCGGCAGGGCGATCGCGACGATGATTCACTACATCGGGTACAACGACATCCTGCGGATTTATGCGACAGCGAAGCGCGACGGCGTCGACTACAACCTGGCGTATATCGAGTCTGACTTTCCTCATGTAAAGCACGAAAAGTTTGACCCACAGTATATGAAGGCGCTGTTCGATTCAGCTTACGCCAAGGGCCGGCACGGATTCCCCTGGCGCAAGGTGCCGCCGCTCCTGGATCTTGCCAAGTCACCCGATCAGCCGAGGTGACGCGATCAGACCTCCTGGAAGGGGCCCACACGTTTCCTGTTGTGGTGTGTGCTCTGGAAGAAATCGAGCGCGCCCGGAAGAGCACACCGCGCTTCCGGCAGGCTCGTCACATGTCCTCGTATCAAATCATGGATCGGCTACTACCGCGCTTTTTCAAACCACAGCATCTTGAGCTTTAGCTTAATTCGACGGCAATATCTGACGCGCCACCTAAACCCTGTGAGTCGGCAATGCGCGCCCGCCTCAAGTCCTCCGGCAACAAATAGACTCTCTCGATGCTGCGATCGAGCAGGCCCAGTTCGCGGCGCAGTAACTCACGACGGGGCTCCGGCAGAATCTGCAGAACGTCTCCGATCATCGAACGCAAGCGCCGCACAACCTGAAGGTTGGCGCCGCCATACATTCGGATTTCGCTGAAGGTGAGATCAACGAAATCGTTCCAATTCGGAGTATGGAAGATGAGCCGCAGCTGTCCTTTGCCGTCTAACATACCTTCGTCTTGCAGGTCGCGCCTACCAACACTGCGCAACAATCTCTGCAGTTGATCGATAGCGATGACGGCCGTGGTCGGATCGTTAATAGCCGGAGAAAGTGCCTTGATGGCGACATCAACTATGACGCGAAATGCAAAGGTCGAGTCTTGTTCGATCGTGCGTTCACGCCCGAAAGCCACTTGTGCACGCAGAAAGCGTTCATCGATTTCCTTCTCTCGGCCGCCTTTCAGCCGGAACAGCGGGTCGCCGGTTGCAACGAAATCACCAACCCGCGGAATTAATTCGATTATCGCTCCGGCCCGTGCAGCGCTCGAAATTAGCGCATTCACATTTACTGCGATTATGATCGCAGATCGGTCGTCATGAAGAACGGTTCGAGTCGGGTTGGTCAAATTCTTCTCAGCTCGAGGAGGGGCGGGGGAAGACGCGACCGGATTTGGATAAACGTCATCGAGAACCTGGAGTCCCTGCTGGGCAATTCGCCACACTATATTGACGGGACGAAGTAGGCGCGCGGCATGATCGATCAAAAACATGAATACTATGACGCTGAGCAGACCCAATATTCCAGTGACGCTTGAAAGGAACCGTGGGATCGTATCGATCCTCGTCTTAACCGCGACTGCAAGAAGCAACGCGTAGACGAACAACGCCACCGATGCACGAATGCCTCTGTCGCGAAGCAGAGTGGTGGCAATAATTCGAGGGCTTAACTGGCCACTCGCGACCTGGATTGCGACGATCAGCGAGCTGAAGGTAAACACAATAAAAGCGATTGATGAGCTGATCACATAATCTGCAAGAGCGATCGTCCCGCTTCTGCCAATCACGAATCCTGGGATCCCCCCGAAATCGATCCCGAGGTGATACGCAATTCGAAACGTAATCTGTTCAAGTACCAGTGCGATGACTGGTGCAGTCCAAATCGTAGATCGCAGATAACTCCTGATGGCGTAACGACGACTCCAGTTCATTTTCCATTTTTCCTATGTTGCGCGTTAAGAAGCAGCGATGGTCCAAAAGCCATATGTCCAGGAACGAATCATAAACGCTGCGCAATCTAACCGCAGCGGATTTGGCCGCGAAGTCTTCAGCTTAAGAGCGCGCGAGGCAGCGCAATCAGGGGAGATCGGAAATAGGGGATCGCAAAACGCTTTGGCGCCAACCCTCGATCCTTCCGGTTGTACTTGGCGCCGTGCAAATTCGCGAGACAGGAACAAGTCAGCCGTTGTGTAGGCAGCGCGACATCCTTGCCAGCCGTCGGGTTTCGAGGGTACTTCGCGATGTGGTAGCAAAATCCCTTGCTGTTGGTCGATTTTCTTAAACCAGGTTCCGCTCGCCGGCTCTAGCGGCGTCGGATTCGCGACTTGGAGGACTTGTGCTTTGCGCGCTGGTTTGGCTTGCGCGGTGCGACCGCGCGCGTCGTCTTGCGCCATAGCTCGCGCGAAGCTTTCCGCGCGCCTTCCGCCATCGCTTTAAGCTTGGCCCAAGTTATGGCGGGGTCGACCACCACAAATCCCGCAAAGGTGGAAAACCCGCAGTCGCTGCCCGCGATTACGTTCTCTCGTCCGACCAGTCTGCCAAGGCGTACCAGGCGCTCGGCTATCAAATCCGGGTGCTCAATAAAATTGCAGGACGAATCGAGCACGCCCGGGATCAGCACCTTCCCCCCGAGCCTAGCACCTTCCCAAACCCTCCATTCGTGCTCGTGTCGAGGATTAGCTCCCTCGAACGAAATTGCAGCAACCTTGGCCTTGAGGACCACATCTATTATGTCCGTCAGTGGCACATCGCGATGATGGGGACCCTCGTAATTGCCCCAGCACAAATGGAGCCGCACGGCCTCGGCCGGTATGCCGGTTAGTGCGTGATTCAGTGCCTCAACGTGGAGGGCGGCCTTCTTGCGGAACTGAGGTACCGAAAGATCGTTGAACTGGATGTGTCGGCCCATCGCAAGGTCCGGACAATCTACCTGCAACAAGAACCCCGCCTCGTGAATCGCCTGATATTCCGTCTTCATCGCGTCTGCGAGCGCCGCCAGGTACGCCTCGTGGCTGCCGTAGTGATGATCCGGGAGAAACAGGGAGATGACCCCCGGCGAGGCCGCGCTCATGAAGACTTCCTCGGCCTTCACTCGGAGCGCGGCTTCTTTGAGGTTAGTGATGTCGAGATTCAGGTCGCGGATGTCTTGATATGAAATCGGACCGGTGCACGCGGGAGTCTTGAGTATCGATGACACCCCCGGAAACAGGCGTCTGGCGTACTCCGGGAAATCCCGAAGATCGCCCAACTGCGGAGGGCCGCTTCCAAGTCCCACGCTCTCGCCCCCAAACCCGGTCATTCGATCCTTGATGTAGTTCGAGTAACCCGGCTTGCTCATCTCGCCATCGTTGATGACGTCCACGCCTGCCTCGGCCTGCTTGCCAACGATCTCGTTGACGGCGGAGCGAACACTGGCATTGAACGCTTCCCGATCGTAGGGTTCGCCGGCTTCCTTGGCGGTGATTATCGTGAGCAAATCCTGCGGACGGGGCAGACTGCCGGTGTGGGTGGTGAGAATTCGCCGCGTGCTGCGCTTCATATCCCAAGGCTCCTTCACTTTTCCAATCAGATTTGGTTACGCGTTCGTCCCCAATCTAAATCAGCTCTGCCCAATTAACCACCAGCGGATGTGAGGAGTCCGGCCGGGCTTGAGTTTTTTGGCGACCGGGCTGGCAAAGGCATGTTTCGTTTGTGGACGACTTGCCTGCTTCGACTCGGCGCAGCTGAAAGGCGCTCAAACGGTTCCAGAATTCTGGGAGCATTTGGCAGCAGCCGGAGAACTGGCTGAGGAAAAGCGGTGCATACGACGGCGAACGAAAAAAGCGGCTGCGGAGTGTCGTAACTAATCGACGCGTTATCACCGACAATCAGCCATAGTCACCAAATGTTACAGAAAGCTTTGGGCACAAGGGCTTTCTGCACATCTGATATCAGCGAATAACACTGAACAATACGGGCGGATGGCACTGGTTTGGCACCAGGATGGCACCTATTTGGCACCAGAATTTTGGTGTACCAAATTGCCGCCATCCGATCACCGGAAGGAGTTGACTCAAAGAACTGAGTGAGCACGATGTTTTCATATGCGTTTTAACTCTGTCACGGGCCGTGCTGCTCTCTCCGCCCGTGGCGGCCACGTTTTCGCGCGTAAGTACAGAAATGGCGTGCCCTGTCTCCGCCGGGCTGCATATTTTGGCCGTTTAATTCAATGGCGTAAGAGACTTCCGATATGGCTCGAACGCGTTAACGAGCAATGCATTCGGAGCACAGGTTTGTCCTCGGTCGTCGTGGCGCGGGAGTATGAGCTCGGCCGTCTCGACCAGCTCGTCGAAGAGCTCAACGAGCGCGACCGCAAACGATACCGACGATAAGAACGTGATTCCCAGTAACACATACGGGAATCACCCGGAGCACGCATCCGTCATAGCCAGTCACTCATAGCTGCAGGCTTATAAAGCGCGCATCTGCCCAATCAGAAAGACATTTTTCGCAGTTTGAGCGAAGCTGCGCGTAATTCCAGCGTCCTCACTCTAAGGCGGCGCAACGCTGCCCAATGCGCGTGTGCTCGCCGGGCATTCGAGCAAGCTCGTTGCTATCCAGCGGTAGTTGAATTCGACTTATAGTTAATTGAGTTTGCTAAGGGGCGCTTCGATAAGCTGTCGCAGGTGTCATTTAACATCGTGAGTGACGCCTTTATAAAAGGCTTTACTATCCTGGAATGGTCAAATGATTCCTTGGGTAACATACACTTGCGCTTTTCAAACCCTGCGTGCAGACCGACACAGGAATCTTCACTCGGAGCCATGTCGGTCAGAGCGTATTGACCGCGTTGGCCGCCGTGGCCTTTTTCCGCCAATTTCACTAAACAGCGATTATGTCCACTCATTGTGTAGACCTACGGCGAAAATGGCGCTACGAATATATGCGAGACGTGGGTCAGAGAAGCCTGATGGCCCCGCGCATAAAGACGCCGTCAGAGAGCTGTATAAATTCCGCGAGATGATCACGGCCGCCTTGGGGGAAATGTTCAATGAAGTTAGTAAAAGCGTGGCTTATAGTACCGTTCGTTCTCTTCCTTTTTTGCTCTCTCGTTTTCACGCAGGTACCCGGCTATTGCCGCCCAACGAAGAAGGGCAACCCCTTCTCCTTCACCGGCCCCATTCAAGGGCAGACGCTAAGCAACGTGATTACCGTAGCGCTAGCGGGCATTCCTGCTGGTAACTATGTCAAGGTCTATCTACCAAACGCTCCCGTCGGGGGGACTTGTGCGTTCGGGCAGTATGACCCGTCGTGGCACGGCGGCGGATCACCGTTTGGTAGTGCTCCTGCGGGCTGCGCGATATACTCTGGAAGCTTTTCTTACAACACCAAGCTCGTTCGCAACGGTCTCAGCGGCTTCTATGCCATAGCGATCAATTCAAGCAATGCGGTCGATGGCACCGCAGTCGTGACCTTCACCGTTAGCAACAGCGGCGGTCCCGGGACTCCAACCCCGACTAAGACCGCTACCCCGACGCCTACTCCAACGCCCGGCGGCGTACAGCCGATAGGCAATCCTCCTCTCCCGCCGGGAACTTCACATTGGGTGCTCACCTATGATGTGGAGTTCGATCAAGGGACACTGGGTAACATCAATGGCGGCAACGGCACTCCGCTGGGGCCTCCGTCGTGGTGTCACCCCGGTCAGCAACTAATGTCTACGGACCCCGGTTTCGCGGGTGATTTGGGCTTCGTGGGAACGTTAAACAACATCCTTGGGACGGATTGCCAAGAATATTACGGTACATCCGGTGTAGCGCCCTACAACAACCTCATCAACGGCGCTTTGGGCCTGCAAATATATCCTTGTACATTTACCGGCACCTGCTCCGATAGCGGCCCTACCGCAATGTATGGGGAGTCTGGTGCTTGGGTCCAGACACAAAACGTCTTTACACAGCGTTTTGGCTACTGGGAGATCGGCGCCAAGATGCCGTCCGATAACGCGGGCGAGGGCGACGGTTATCACACGGATATTTGGCTGACGGTTCCCACACGCCAGTTTACATTCGTAGCGGGAGATCCCAACGAAAGCGAGTTCGACATCAGCGAAAATGTTCTCGGTACCAACATCGCTGCAACTCACCACACCACCACTAATATGTTCGACAGTGGCTTCACTCCCTATCCTCTGGGAACAATGCCCAACGCGGATGTGGGGGATCTGTCGGCGGCTTTTCACGCCTACGGCGCGCGGTGGGATCCACCGGGAGCTAATGGTGCCACCGGAGCGCAGGGTGCCTTCACGGCCTACTTCGACGGTGCGCCCCAGTCGGGTCCGTACAACGTCAATAGTCCCGCTTGGGCCCAGGGCGTCTATGCGTATCCGGGCTGGGTGCAACAGGCCACCGGATTCCTCGGAGGGTTCTTCTTGAATGGGGTTCCCGTTGACGGCAACACCTCCATTAACGACCCAATGTACATTAACTACGTTCGCGTATGGCAAGCGGAGTGAAGTGAAGCCGCCAACAAGTGGAAGACTGTGAAACGGGTCTCTCTACTTATTGCCGTGTGCGCGGCCAGACAGCCGCCAACATTGGGCATAAGCGAGAGCGGTGCTCCGTCCAGAAACCGATCCACTGGACCCGCGAATCTGTATGGATCGCCACAACTCGGTCCAAAGTCGAAAACGGCCGGCATCGTGGGCCACCTAACACCTCGATTGCATCGGGGTGAATCCGTTTCGACAATGGGCTTGGAACTTTCTGTCGCAGCGCGGCTATGGGAGCGTGGGATGCTCGAGAAGTACATCCAGGACCTAGCTGCTGCAAAGAAAGAAGCACGCGAAAGACGACGTTAGTGCTTCGCATAATCGCTGTATATGTCGACTAGACCGTCGCGATTTCAAGACTGGTCGCACCCCTCCGCAACAACCCAAGCGCGAGTTTACCTTCCTCAAGGGTTGACCACCCTTCGTTCCGATTCGACACCCACCCCAACCCCCTTCGACCCTGCGCGGAAGTGGGTGAAGTGGCACTGGAGATGAAGGACCGACTTTCCCGCCAGCTCGCCGAGGCCGGCCCACACGATTTCATCTAGCGGCGGCACATGGGCAATGAAGCCCGCCACGTCATAAAACTCAGATCGGTAATTGATATCGGTCCATTCATCCCATAGCTCTCGATTCAGGCGAACGTATCGATCCATTGGAGCTGCGTTACGCTATCGTCCGATCATGCGAATGACTTCGACCTCGTGCTTGTCCACCATGCTCGCCGCGCTGGGCGACGGTTGCTGCTCTGACGCCCGCCTCGTACAAAGCGTCGAGGAAGCAGGCTTGGCCCTCAGCCCACGCATATCCTTCCGAAAAGTGCGCGCCGCGATATCAACGCCATAGTTCCGAGCAACGAAGATCAAAGAAAGTCGTCATGGCCTTTTGTAATTGCGGAAACCAGACCCATTTCATTTTCTCGCGGTTCTCTTTCAAGACACCCGAATTGTCGGGACATAAAGGCTCTGGACTGCGTGCAGTCTATAGTCGTGAACTAGCTGGGCCTGGTCATAGTGGGTGATGCCGCGCTGAAGTAAGTATCTGTGATATTCGCGTAGAACCGAATCTTCGAGAGTCCGTCGGGCACTACTGTCCCACCAATGCACCATCATGTAGGCGATGTCGCTCACCGCGGGCCAAGTAATGAGCGACCTCCGGAAGAGTTGGCGGTCCAGGAGGTAAACCCTGCCAATGCCGTTCCTGGGTGTGAGAATGTTTCCTGGATTTGGGTCTCCGTGCACCACGGTGAAACCGCCTGGGTGCCTCGAGTGTTCTGCCATCTTTGCAGGGTGATTTTCGAAAACATCATACAGGGCCTTCTGCCACTCGCCGCTGATATCGCCTCTGACCGCTTCCAACATGGGAGACAGACCGGCTTCTATGTGCCGGATGTAGCGGTCAATATTCCTCTGATCCGGGAGCGCGTATCCGAAAGCGCGCAGTCGTTCGGGGCCCCAAATATGCGCATACAGGTCAGCCAAAGCCTCAGCGGCGCCGGCACCGTTCTTGAGCGTAACGGAAGCAT
>Ga0126373_10000745_pt1 | contig 21930 bp, 42 predicted proteins | sample PanSoiMetPlot_11_FD_92545 | JGI IMG/M metagenome (GOLD analysis project Ga0126373, IMG submission 92545) | Tropical forest soil microbial communities from Panama - MetaG Plot_11 | ecosystem: Environmental > Terrestrial > Soil > Tropical forest > Bulk soil | place: Panama | collected 2016-02-17 | reverse complement strand
TCGGGGGTACTACCGCAGCCTCTCGATCCGCTCCGGCGAATCTCGCGATCGCGTCCGCAGACTCCCAGCGTGTGACGACCAGAAATTCGACCCCGGACCCGAGCGGACGAGAGAGAATCGACGCGTCGACGAACCCGGGCATATTCCGCAGAGCGGGGAAGGTCTCCGTGCGAAGGTGCTTCACGTAGTTCTGGGCCTGGTTCGTATGAGCCAAGCCGCGCCACTGCCTCGAAATCACTGTGAGGCGGCGCTACGTGCGCGAAGGGTCTGCCTTGAGCTGCAGGCAGACGTACTTGGCACTGTCCGATTGTTTGTGAGGCACGATTGCCTGAACCCATTTCTGGCCGGCTTCCTCACAGAGCCATGACGACTCGAACCCTGGAATGCTTGCGATTGTCGGTTGACCGATACAGTTCGGTCCTGCGCAGTTAGGCTGGCTTATGAGCAATGTAAGAATCAGTGTGTACATCTTACTTTCACTCCTGAGTTGACAAGGATCTCACTGTCGGACCGAAGAATTCGCGCCGCGGACTTTAACCCTGGCGGCGCCCAACCCGCGGGCGCCGCGGGGCCCCCTGCAGCGATTGTTAGGCGGCGCCATCGTGCTGCTGCGAGGCATATGCAACCAGGCGCGCTGTCAGTTCATCCGGCTGACTGAGCGCGACGAGATGCCCACCGGGCATTTCATCACCTGAGATACCGAGGCGCTCCCGAGCGACACGTCGTTGGAATTCGGCCGGAAAGAACCGGTCATCTCGCGCGATGAGAACGCGCGTCGGCACATCCGGCCAGGTGTCGAAGGTGCACGGCGAAGCGAACACCGTCTCGGACTGACGCGGCTCGCCCCGGGCCCAAGCGGCCTCGATTATCGGCTGTGGCACGTCGTGAAAGAACTCGATCAGCGGGTCAAAAGGAGCGTCGGCCCGGCGGCCGTCACGCCTGTTCTGTTGGGACTTGGCCTGATCGTGATGGGTATTCGTCCACCATTCGCCGGGACGCTCGCCGGGGTTCGGGATCATCGCATTGACCAACACCAGCGATGCGACGGACACCTGCTGACAGACAAGAGGCACGGTAAAGGCCGCCAGCGACTGCGCAACAAGGACGATGCGGCCTGGCTCACGGTTGCCGATTGCCTGGATAACGGCCGCCGCGTACTCCGGCAGGCCCGCCGAGTTGTCGGCCGCGGGCAGTTCGACGGGGATACCCGCGTGGCCGCGCTGCTCGAGCCGCGGCCCGACCAAATGCCAATACCAGGCGCTGCCGCCCGCGCCGGGTATCAGGATGAAGGTGACGCTCGGCATACTGACGCACCGCCTAACGTCGATGTTGAGGGGGCGTAAGACGGACTCGAAGGACGACGCGTACCTACTTCGTCGGCATGACGCGGCCACCCCCCTGGGGATCGAGCCGAATCCATTTCCCGTCGCGTCGGGCCATCAGGTATCCGGTAACGGACGGGGGCTCTCCCGCCAGCCTGACCAGGGTCCCCGTTACCACGAAGCCGGCATCCGCAGTCAAAGGGATCCAGAGGTTCGCCGCAACGCCGTCGGGAGGTGAGGTCTCCGGTTGCGCCCGTGTAACGGACACAGCGAGCAGAAGTGCTGAGCCGACCACGGCAAAAGCTGCTGCTTTCTTCATATTGGTAGCTCCTGAAGCGGAATTGCCCAGGATACGACAACCGCAAGGGCGCGCGGTTCCTGTCCACCTAACAGTGAGTTGAAGTGGCGCCCAGGAGCGCCCGATTGGATCCGCGGGCGCACACCGTCTTGCCGCGCCGCGGCGAGACTACCGAGCTCACGCCCCCTTCCAACGATAGCTAGCACTAGAGCACGACCTCCCGCTGCGCCGCGCCCGGTCCGCCTTTCCGAATGACGACGCGCGCCCGTTGGCAGAGCGGGTAGTTGCGGAGTGTCTGCTCGATGCGCGCGTACAAGCGTTCGGCATCAGGTCCGTATATGAACAAGATCCTGGTCTCGCCTCGTACTTTGTTGCCGCCGAACTCGCCAAGGTGATCCCGTCGAATGACCTCGATGAGTCGGTCTTCAATGGTCTCGAGATCGTATTGGGCATATACCTGGGATGGCAGCCGCAGGCCATCGAGGTACACGAGTACAGCTTGCTGCGCCGACCCGCTCTTGGGGGCGGGCGACTTACGGCCGAAGAGTCTCGTCAGGAAGCTCGCCAGGAAGCCCATACAGTGCTCTCTAACGGGGAAGTTGAGGGGCCGGCGCGCTGAGCCCAACAGGCCATGTGGGCGCATGCTGTTTCCAGCGCCTGCGGCGCCCGCAGTTATGTCTCCCTCCGGCCCCTCCAACGATTGTTACGGGTACAGATATATCCTGTGAAAAATCTGAGAACAACTGCAGGTACCTCGTTTGGAAACGCTCATCGCAACGGCTCTCCGCAGCCAGAGTGAACTGAACGAAACCCCAGGTACCACCCACCGGCATGGGTGCGGTGCATCAGGTCGAGCAGCTTCTGTTCCCTGCCTTAATGGCAATCTCTTGCGCGGCCTGCTCGGTCGGCACCGAGCGACTGCAGTCGCCAGCCGGGCCCGCAGACAGTGGGACCGATCCTGGGCACTTTGTGGTGGTCACCGTCAGGAACGAGCCGGCTATGCTCGCTGCGAGCCCAGGTTCTACTCGCCGTGACTACCTCGTTGGCTCATACACGGTCGCAAGCAGCGCGAAGGGGACCGCAGACCGGCTCGGGCGAGACTACGGACTGAGGCAAGCAACGGCGTGGCTGATTCCGTACTTGCGACTCTATTGTGTCGTCTTCCAGCTGCAGACATCACAGCGATCTGCCGAGGTGATCGCGCGACTCGAACACGATCCACGCGTGAACTCGGCGCAGCCACTCAACGAATTCAAGACGCAGAGCAATTAGCATCAACCTTCCTCGGTGGGCTGCCGCCGCTGCTCGGTCATGAGCCTGGACCCACTCACGATCCGTGTTTGAGATTCGCAAGATCAACGGCTGCGCGCACACCCTCCGCCAGCCGCTCGGCATCGTCGTTCGCCCAGAAGTGCATGAAGTAGAGGTGCGGGGAGTCATCGAGCATGTGGCTATGCAATGCAGTCACCTCGATGCCGTGCTGTCGCAGCACCCTGAGGACGGCATTGACCTCGCTGCCCAGCAGGACGAAGTCCCCGGTCACTGCTGCCTTGCCGCCGCCCGTGGGCTGAAAGTTAAGCGCGGTCGCTGTGCCCATGGAAGCGGGAATCTTCATCCCGGCTTCGGAGATCTCTTCTGCCCGCGGAATGCTGAACTGGAAGACGCCACCGTTGGTGGTGCCTTTGTACCCAAGGGTTTTCTCAATCGCCGCTGTAGCCAGCTCGAGCGAAGCCGCCGACGGCGCTGTCTGGGTGAATGGCGTTTTGCTCAAGGCGAGGCCGGCATGCAGGGCCTCTGCCAGCTTCACCGGATCGCCGTGCCCACTGACATGCATGTACAAAACGGGAATCGAAGTTCGCAGCAGATGATTGTGGACGGCGGTTATTTCAACACCTCCCTCGATGAGGCGAGCCATCACCGGGCTCAGCTCCGTGTCGGTCACCACGAGGTCGCCCATGACCATGGCACCGTCGCCCGCCGGCTGAAAAGCGAGCCACGAACCGAGGGCAAGTGCCGGCTTGATCGCGACACCGTCGACTGTCACGGTGAGATCCGAGCGCGGCAGGCCGTACTTGTGCACTCCTCCGGGCAGATCGGCGCCTTTCTTGCCGAGCGCCTCATCGACCTTCGACCACTCGATGTCGGCGGCTGCTGCGGCAACGCACAGAGCGAGTGCGGGCAAGCTCGCGATCCACGCGATGCGAGTCATGGCATGTTCTCTCCATCGCGCGCGATCTCCCACGGCCGCGGAGATCAATCGCGCGTGCTTTTCGGATCCTTCGCAAAATGCTGCACGGCCTCCAGTGCCTGCTGGACATTCTGGTCCGGCGGAAGGCCACCGATAGTGTTGGCGATCTTGCCGTTCGGCATGACAATGAACGTAGTGCGCTCTGCAAAGGCGTGTCCGATCTCTACGCCGCGGGTATCCTTGAGGCCAGGCGGCCCTTCTTGCACCTTGAGCTCATACTCCTTGGCGATCTTGCCGTCGGCATCGGATGCGGTCGGAAACTTGCCCGCGCAGAAGTTGGGATCGGCCGAGAAATCGTTCAGTCGCTGAATGCTGTCGAGCGATACCCCGATGATGCTGGCCCCCGCTGCCGTGAACTTGTCCTTGTTTACCGCAAAGGCATGCGCCTGTACGTTGCAGCCGCTGGTGAAAGCGGAAGGGTAGAAATACACGACCACAGGGCCCTTCCTGAGCGCATCTTTCAGAGAGTACGTGAATGCCTTGCCATTCAGCGATGCCTGTGCCGTGAACTCGGGCGCCTGGTCGCCCGCCTTGAGGGCCGCCACGGCAGGCAGGCCGATGCCACTTATAAGCAGACAGGCCAGAAGCCGGTTCCGGTTCTTCATGGAGCACCCTGTTGGTGAATTATGCCGTTGCGTAGCATGGCACTCGCCGCACATTCCCGCGAGCGGCGGGATGCCGGGAACGCCGCGCCCTTCGTACAGATCGCACGCCTGCGTTTCAGCCCATCACGTCCGGGCGGTCAAGAACGGTCATCATCGTGGCGAGCATGGTGGCTATCAGGGTCTCCGCAGCCCCGGTGCGCATGAATGCGTCCGCCTGGCACACCGTTACGGTCCGTCCAGCTCGGACGACGCGGCCGCGAGCGATGAGTTCGTCGCCGCGGGCTGGGGCCAGGAGATTCGTCTTGAACTCGACCGAAAGCACGCCGGCGCCTGCCGGCATCAAGCTGAACGCTGCATAGCCGCAGGCACTATCCAGCGCAGATGTCACCACGCCGGCGTGGAGGAACCCGTGCTGCTGAGTCAGGTCGGGCCGGAACGGCACGCGAATCTCGACCTCTCCAGCAGCGACTCGCGCGAGCCGGGCCCCGATGGTACCCATCAACTGCTGCGCCGCGAAGCTGTCGCGGACGGCTTGTTCGAAGCGTGGGTTTCTTGGCTCAGTCATGCACGTTGGTGCTGACGTTCGAGCGCATAGAGACTCACCTCATGACCCCTCACGACGAGATTTCGCTCGAAGTGTTCGCCAAGGCGCTCTGCAAGTCGAATCGACCTGAGATTCGTCGGGGCGATGAGGCTGATGGCCCGCGGCCAGTCGAGCGTGTCAAACGCGACCCTCAGCGCCGCAGTTGCGGCTTCAAACGCGTAACCGCGACCCCAGTAGGGGCGAGCGAGCGCCCAAGCGACTTCGCGCTCAGGCCACTCTTCGGGATAGTGAAGACCTACGCGACCCACGAAGGCGCCACTCGCGATCTCCTCAACCGCCCACATGCCGTAGCCCCGCAGTGCCCAGTGTCCCACAAGCATCGCGAGCTGACGCCATGCGTCTCCGCGCGACAGCGGACCACGATCGCCGACATAGCGCATGACTTCGGCGTCCGCGCAGAGTGCGGCATAGTCGTTAAAGTCCACCTCCGCGAGCGGCCGGAGCCGCAAGCGCGGTGTGTCAAGCGAGGGCGTCGCGTGCATCGTCAGGCGGCCGGCAGAACGCAGATCAAGAACCCGGCGCCTTCGGCTCCTCGTAGAGGCCGAATTCATTCCCGACCGGATCCGCAAACGCTGCGAACGCGCCCATGCTCGAACCGATGTCGGTACGCGGCGTCAGAACCTTGCCACCGGCCTCTTCTATCTGCTGGAGCGTCTGCGTGATGCTGTCGACCATTATATAGACGCGCGTGCGTTCATCCGGTGTGCGATTGCTTTCCCTGACCCACGTGCCGCTCACGCAACCTGAGTCATCAAAGGCCAAGTGCCCATCCCCGCGCTGTCGAACTTTCCAGCCGAAGAGGCTCGAGTAGAACTCCGCGGAGTCCTCGGCGCGAGCCGCCGGGATTTCTAGATAACAGATCTTTCCATGTGGCATGGCACAACCTCCTATGGTTCAAGCGGAGCCCGCGGCGACACTACCGGGCATCACGGCTCCCACCAACGTGTTAGGGCGCCACGCAGCCCTACACCGTGAGCTCGACGCGATTCCCGTCAGGGTCGAGAATGACGCTCTCATAGTAACCATCGCCAGTGCGACGCGGCCCGTCCTGGACTGCCACCCCAGCCCGACGCAGAGCAGTTGTGAGCTCGTTGACTCGACTTTCCGAGCCAAGCGAGAGCGCGAGATGAGTTAAGCCCATCCGGTGAAGTCCCGGCTCGCACTTCAGAGGTTGGAGAGTTGTCGTCTTCATGAGTTCCAACCTGGCACCGTCTTCGAAAGTCAAGAAGCGAGACTCGAAGCCTTTCGATGTGTTCGCGTATTTCGGACCAACGCTCGCGCCGAAGTATTGAGCATAGAACCGCGCAAGACGCTCAATGTCCTCGGTCCAGAGTGCGACGTGCTCGATGCGCGGCACGCGGGCCCTAGCAGTGAAGTTGAGGGGGCGCCGAACCACGCCCGATTGGCGCCGCGGGTGGACAATTTCTTCCCGCGCCCGCGGCGACACTACTGTGCCTCACGGCCCCTCCAACGATTGTCAGGCGGCCTCACGAAGCGAACCGGCTGCGGATACCCACAGCTAGGCTTAATACGGCCAATCCAGCAGCAATCCAGGTGAGTACCTGAAACTGCCTCGGCGGGCAATTCAAGCCGTAGTCAGCGCACAGATATGTCTTTGGCGCGAGAATGACGTCATCGCACAGACCAGCATCATCCCTATGGTTCAGCCCAGCGGAGTACAAGAGATAGGAGTTTGTGCCCGCCTTGTGATGATAGATGTAGGAATTGCCCCAAGGATCTCTGGGAATGTACACGAGAGGTCCGCCTTTGCTGCCGGTAAGCGCAGCAAGCCCATCGGCCTCACTAGGCAAGTGGCCGTGCCTGACTTTGTACGCTCCGAGTGCGCTGTCGAGCTCGCTTAGGTCTTGTAGCGCGGCAGTTATTTCCAGATCAACTCTGGAGGAAACGCTCGCGGTGAGAACCACCGCGACAACTAAGGGCACCAGGCCCAGGGGCCAAAAGGCAAGGATGCGCCGCACGAGGCCGCCTAACGGCGAAGTTGAGGGGCCGCCCAGAGGCGCTTACCAAGGCACCAGCCGTTCACGGACCCGTCCAACGATCGTCAGACGACCATACCGGCGGTTTCTTGCCAGTGGGCGATTTCGTGTTTGTGAGCGGCATCGTGCTGCCTGATCATCGATGGGATATCGCACAGCGACATCTTTCCGACTCCCTCCTGTGTTCCACTCCGAACCCACGCATCATCTGGGATCTCACGGAGCTTGTGGACATTGTGCATGCGAGCGGCCTTAAACGCCTCCAGCCCGGCAGTTATAGACAGGCTGCGATAATTCCGGGCGGCAGCCACTGCCGCACCATCGAAGTCCGGCAGATCTGGATCGAGCTCCAAGCGGAGTCGATCAATTCGCGCGCCGAAACCCTCGCGCTCAAGATCAGCAAGATGCCAAACCTGCTCGACCGGGCTGAACAATCCCTCCGGCCCAGGGAGTGTGACCTGCTCAACGCGTAATCCAGCAAAGGTCTTCTCCAGAAACGCCGGCATGGCTTCCAATTGCGCTAAGAGCTCTTGTCGGTCAATGGCATCAAGCTTCATGTACTGCATCGCGATGCTCCGAAGCCCCGGGCCGCACATAAATCGAACGAAGCTCTCCAGGCGGACCGAGGGCGGCCCGAACTAGCGTCGCGGGCACATACTTTATTCTGGCGCCCGCGGCGCGTTCGCAGAAGTGCGTCACGGACCCCTCCAACGATTGTTAGAGCGCATGTCAGGACCTCACGGCTCTTGCGATCCGGAGAGGCCGTGTAACCGCATGAAGGAGAGCTTGTCCCAATAGCCGCGCTGGAACGTGATCTTATCCTCCACCACATGAAAGAATCCGCAGCCTCTCAGACCCTGGGGTCTCGCCATTCAAGGATCGCCCACTGACCCTCTTCGAAGAGGTTCTCAACAATGCAGTGCATCTTTGCTGAGGCAAGGACCGCCGCGAACATCTGGCGAATATGCTGGCGCCCCTGCACCGGGGATTCTGCAACCTGATGGTTCACCGCGTCTTCCGTGTAGAAGGACGCCAACGCATCTGCGTCGGCACGATTAAACGCCTCAACCCACGCCTGAACCAACTGTCGCGGTGTCATGGCCCCTCCAATTATTGTCAGAGGTCCGCATATAACTGAAGGCCGCAGCCACCACAGCGTCGTTTCAAGGGATCTTGACTGGCGAGGTATGGCTTCCCGCATCGAGGACATGGGCACCGCACTGCGCGAAACGCCGCCCAACCCCACCAGAATGTCCAGACAAGCGTCAAGCCCACGAACCCCCAGAATGGCAACCTGCCAATAAGCGCCAGTCCCACCGTGGCCGGGAGTCCCAGCAACCCAAACATGGCGACGCGACGGCGACGACGGTACTCATCCCACCAGACGCCAGAGCTGGCCACTTAGAGACCTCTAACCGTGAAGTTGAGCGAGCGCCCGGAAGCGCCCGATTGGAGCCGCGGGCGCACAATCTCTTTCCACCCCCGTGGCGGCACTACTGACTCTCACTGCCCCCTCCAACGATTGACATGACGTCACTGAATCACACGATCGGCTCGCTGAAGCACACCGGGGGGAATTACAACACCGATCTCGCGCGCCGTCTTTGCGTTAATAAAGAGTTCGTAGGTCGTAACCCGCTCGACTGGAAGGTCACCAGGTAGCGACCCCCTGAGGATCTTATCGACGTAGCCCGCCATGCGGCGGACTGACTGAACCTGACTGGTCCCATACGCGATCAGGCCACCAGCGGCGACGCGCGACGGCGCAAAGAGCGTCGGGAGGCGATCCTTGGCAGCGAGCCCCGCGATACGATTCGCGAGGACGCCGACAACCGGTTCTTCGAGGATGATCAGCGCCCCGGTACGGGAGTTGTGGAGCGTCGCGAACACGTTCTCGAGAGGCGGATTCGTCGACGAAACACGAATTGGCAACACCTCGAGTCCCATCGCCGTTGCCTGAGCCTCGCTTGCATTGATCAGCGCGGGCGAGACGCCCTGATCGCCGAGGATGGCCACGCGCTTGATTCCCGGGATTACCTCCTTGAGGAGTTCGAGCTGCTTCTTCGGTTGTAGCGGGTCGAAACTCGTTGTACCTGTTATGTTTCCCCCGGGCCGATCCATATTCGATACAACCTGGTCAGCGACTGGATCGACGACTACCGCGAACACGATGGGAACGCCGTTCACCACCTTCATGGCAGCACGCGCTGTTACCGCGCCCGTTACGGCAATGATGTCGACTTTGAGGGCCGTCAGTTCCGAAAACAGTTGCGGCAGCCGCTCGTACTGGCCCTCAGCAAATCGTGCCTCAATGACGACGTTCTTGCCCTCGACATAACCGAGTTCCGCGAGCCCTTCGCGAAACGCGTCGAACATTGGCAGGGAGCGTCCCTGCGGTGCGACAAATCCGATCCGTGCCGCTTTGGGAGTCGTCTCAGCCGAAGAGGAACCAGAGGGGAGCGCTATGCCGGCCCCGAGCAGGAGGCTCACGGTCCGCAGAGAAAATTGTCTTCGGTTCACGAGTTCAAGCCCTGAGCTCTAATCGCCCCATTCTGCCGGGAGTTCAGGTCCCGAGCGGAGCCTACCCGGGCAATCGGGCAAGTCTGGAGACAGGATTCGATGAAGCGATCCGCGAGCGGCCAATCGGAGCCGCGGGCGCACAATCTCTTCCCGCGCCCGCGGCGAGACTACCGACCCTCAGGGCCCCCTCCCACGATTGTTATGCGTCGGGGTCAACGGGCATCTCCTCCGGCTCAAATTCACCCCGAGCATTCCGGCCAAAGGCGCTTCCCGGTGGCGCCTCCAGAAACTCAGTGATGCTGGGGTCATAATTCGCGATCGTATTCACGTCGTAAAGGGCGAAATTAGCCGGATCGTCGGCGTACTCCTGGGTCTCATCGCCGCTAAAGAACCGCCAGCCACTATCGCCGCTACTGTCCGGTACCTCTCGATACATAAAACCAACGGGGCGCCCACCGACGGTGATCCGATCAGATGCCAAGCAACTACCAAAGCCGACCGCGACTGGCCGAATCTGCGAAGCAGTCAACTTGAACGCCTTGGACATGCGACCTAAGGACGACGCCTGACAGTGAAGTTAAGGGGCGTCCAAAAGCGCCCGCTTGGAGCCGCAGGCGCACACTGTCTTCCCGCGCCCGCGGCGACACTACCGCCCCTCATGACCTCCTCCAACGATTGCTAGACCGCATCCGGGTCGTCCCACAGCGGCCGCAGCACTTCCGCGGCACCCCTCAGAAACTCTTCGTCAGCCTTCGCGAACGCGTTGATGTGGTCGCTTTCTACGTCAATGGTACCAACGATCGCGCCACGCACCGTGACAGGGAAGATCGCTTCCGCCTTCGAGGTGCGGAAGGTTGTCAGCCAGCGCGGATCCCGGCTTACGTCCTGGACTACGAGCGGTTGGCCCGAAGCTACCGCCGCGCCGTTCAGGCCTTGAGAGCGTGGGAAGGTCGGAAACGCGGGCGCAGCGACGCCCGTCCACGCGATGGCGCGAATCTCGGTCGCGGTAACGTCGTAGAGGCCCACCCAGTGGTACGCTCTCGCGCGCTGCAGAGCCTCGGCAAGGCTTCGCGCCTTCGCGACGCGCCCCATCGCGCTGCCTAAGACCGTGCGGAGGTCAGCGTAAATATCGCTCATGCGCCACCGGATGCGGTCTACCTTGGTGAAGTTGAGGGGGCGCACAGAAGCGCAGGCCGCTCCAACGATTGTCAGGCGGACACTCAGCGGCGTGCACTCGCGCCACCTCCGCCGAGGAACATTGAGGCGCCGAGAAAGTAACCGAGGTCGTACCAGACTCCAGAGTTTGGAAAGGCGTAAATTCGGTAGTCGGTGAAGATGCTGCCAACGAGGCTAAAGAGGATCGTGAAGCCATGCACGATGCCCATCCAGAAGCCTGGCGGCTCAAGTGCGGATGGATGAGGCTGAGTGGCGCATGCACTCAATGTAGCGGCCAGGAAGACCATTCCAAGGAAGAGCGCAGTTCGTGGACGTACAAGGCAAGCGTGGATGATATGCATGTGCGACGACCTCTCGGCGCCTAACGGAGAAGTTGCGGGGGCAGCCCAGAAGCGCCTGATTCGAACCGCGGGCGCATACTTGTCTTCCAGCGCCCGCAGCTACGCTATCGACTCTCACGGACCCCTCCAACGATTGTTAGGAGAGCCGGTGATCAACGGTTCTGACTGACGTGCCATAGCGTACCCAGGGCAGCTGCCCAAATGCCCAGTATCCCGAGCCCTAGTACCGGGAAGTAGTGAGCCACGATGAAAAGTGTGTCCTGGTGAGGCCGCGGCGCGGTGGTCATATCCAACAGCACCGCGTGAATCTCCCGCATCATGAACAAACTACATGCCACAGCCAGGAAGGTCGCCGCGAATCCAAGCGCAATCATCGCGGTCGCGGCTGAGCGTCGGCGTCTCCACAGCAGCACCCCAGAAGTTGTCAGAATCGCGTGGGGCACGACTAGCAGAAGTGTCCAAATCAGGGTGTCCACTTCGCCTCCCGCGCGGCTCCCTGCAAGGATTGTTAGGCGCCCACTGCGAGCACAAGGCGACGGCAGCTACTTCAAGGGATCATTAGGTCCAGGGCCATTGGTGTGCTCGCTGCGTTTCCTCATGCGCTGAAGTCTGTAGACCGTCAGCGAGACTCCCACCAACAGGAAGACACCAGCGAGAAAGTAGTCACCCCTTTGAAATACGCGATATGCCAAGGCCAACCAAATCAACAGTAGGATGAACGTTAGGGCAACAGGCATGTGTCATCTCCAGTACGGCAGTGTGTGGCTCATCGTCGCGGTAATCGCGGTGCGGAATCGAGCCGCAGCGCCTTCCAAGGTTAAGACAACCCTCACCCAACGCCGTTAACGGACAAGTCAAAGACTTCACCTGACTCAGGATTGTACTTGCCATTGAAGAAGCAAGCCCCACCGTCCTTAACCTGAACCCACTGCTCCAGTGAGTGGCGCTTCGGGTCGTCACAGAAGGCGTTGATATAGATATACCGACGCCCGAGGAGCGTGCGCCGGCCTTGATACTGGAACGTGTAGGACTGCCATTCCGGTATGCGACCGTGGTTCTGTGAAGCAGCTGTGACGGCGAGGCGCAATGCCTTCTCCAGAGCCGGGAAGTCCGTGCCTTGGGGCTCCCAGGCGCCGCCGCTGATCTTGATCCACCTCCCCGAATCAGCCGCCGTTGCGACAAGGCTAAGCAGAAGAGCGAGCGCAAGGGTGACGACGCGCATGAGGGTTGTCTAACGGTGAAGTTGAGGGGGCGCCCAAAAGTGCCCGATCGCAGCCGCGGGCGCACGCTCTCTTCCCGCGCCCGCGGCGATATCACTGTCTTTCACGGCCCCTCGAACGATTGTTAGGGTCGGACGCGATGCCGTATAGCGAGCCTATGGGCATCGGTACGCAACCCCCTCCGCGGGATAAACTGGGGCCCCCTTGGTCAACAAGGCGGTATTACCGCCTAGACCGATAATCTGGTTTCGAAACTCTATCGGGATGTCGACGCTTATTGTCGTGGTCGGCAGCTTGACATTGCCAACTGCAGTGCAGTTCGTAACATCCGATGGGTTATCCGTTATCCGAACCTTATCTGCTCCCGGCACCGGAGTAGTAGTAGCACATGCGGTCAACCAGATTCCAACTGCCACGGTGACGGAAAGACTGAAAATTAAGTGCATGCCAAGCTCCGATCAGTGAGGTGGCGCAATCAAGGACCGACGCCTAACACTGAGGTTGAAGGTGGATGCTACGTTTTCGCAGATTTGCGACCACTAGCGACTCTCACGGCGCCCTCCAACGATTGTCAGGCGGCACTGAAACAATTCAAGAGCGCACTTCCTCGGTGCCCCCGACTATTGCCTAATCATAGTCCCAAGGTCCTTGGGTAAAGATCCGTCGTCCCTCTCGGTACTCAGCCACCCAGGTACCACGAAACTCCTCTCCAAGTCCCCGAGCATCGAAAGGAGCATTGGGGAACAGCGGCGCGAGAGCGTCCATCAGATGTAGGAGGTACGCGGGATGAACTCGGAAGTGCCCGCGCCCCTTTGCGAAAGCCTCGACGATATCCTTATACACGTCGTGGTGAATTCCATCACGGTCCAGTTGCGCCAAGATCTTGCCTCTCAACGCCCCCAGATCTGGCACCTCGTCATCGACAAAGAAAATTTCGAGGTCAGAATCGAAGCTCATATCGATCCCCGAGAGAGAGTCGGGAGAATCACCACAACGGCTACAACAAGCCCCGAAAGGTACTCGGCGTCACTACCGACGATCACGGCCCCCTCCAACGATTGTTAGATTGCACTCGCCCCTTTATGCGAGCTCAGACGGGAGTCTCCGGAGGGCCGACAGCCAATGCCAACTTCGTGAGCTCCTCATCCGAGATCTGCGTCGTGTTCATCAGGCGCATGGCAGCCCTGATGAATTTGGCTGGAACTGCCACCATGCAGCCCGATTCCGTGGTTTCTCGTATCGGTACGTCGGAATTCCCCTGAGGATTGAAGCCCCATGGACCTGTCTGACTACGGTTCTGAAGACCGCCGACGTAGCAGGGCACGTTCTCGCGTGCAAGGCGCCCGGCAAGCAATTGCGCAGCGGAAGAGGTTAGTCGAGTTGCGACAGGCTTCAGGTCAAGCGCCTTTCGAAGGTCGCCGACGCGGCTCCTTTGCACCCGAATGGCAAAGCGCTCCAGCCGCACTTGATCCCAAATGTCCACGACATCGCAGGGGATTCCAACCGACGCAATGTAGTCAGCAAAGCTTTCAGCCGCCACCTCGTCGGTGAAGCGGGCAACAATGTCTGTGTAATCAGTCGTCATCGGACGGAGGGTCCTGCCAGAGCCTCAAGCGCATAAGTACCGACAGCGCAACACCGAGTGCAATCTAACGGATGAGTTGAGGGGGCGCCCAACGACGCCCGATTGGAGCCGCGGGCGCACAATCTCTTCCCGCGCCCGCGGCGACACTAGCGGCTCTCACGGGCCCCTCCAACGTTAGGTGTTCTCACCTGATGTAATAGCCGCTCACCCGCCACTCCCCATCCGGCTCCCTCATCGGGGTTACCGTCTCTGTGGCGTTTACCACATGCTCAAAGTTCGTGGTGAATTGAATAACTACGTACTCTCCGGCCGGAGCGTTTGGAAGAGATTTGGTGAACGTAGCTGAGGAAACGCTACGGGACCTCACGGCGCCCAAAGGTTTCCGCGCCGCTGCGACACCTGAGGCAAATTGTGCCTGCGTCACTGAGTTCTTGAGCTGCGTGGCTGCGGTAGTCCAACTCTGCGCATAGTTCCCACCGTCCACCAAACGGAGCCATTTTAGCGCTGCAGCTTCCGCGGTCGCTTCGGGCGTATCAGTCGCGTAGCTCTGAGGCGAAGCGCCCGCTAAGACCAAGAGAGCGAGGATACTAGCTAAGAACTTCATGTGAGTACCCCAGAGTAGGACCTCGCGATGTCGTTTGCAGAACGCCTAACGGATGAGTTGAGGGGGCGCCCAGAAGCGCCTGATTACAGCCGCGTGCGCACACTGCCTTTTAGCGCCCGCGGCACTGCCGACGCTCACCGCCCCCTCCAACGACTGTTGGACAACACGCGCCCCTAAGTAAGTCCAGCGAGACTCCGGACGTAGTCCCAGGAGTACCAAAGATTAATTGCGGCCGCAGCTACCCCGGCAACAACCAACGAGGGTCGTCGCGCACCGACCAGAACGTACAGAACACCGAGGATTCCCCCAAATAGGGCAAAGCCTCTGCCCAAAGACGTTAGCAGGCCAAGGCGATGTGACAGTCGAGCATGGTGAATTAAGGCGTAAGAGGCCAACGCCCAAGCGGCGGTCGCCCAGGAGAGCCACAGGTACGCCTTTGAGGCCGTTTGAATCTTGTGCCAGGTGCCCGCCATAGCGTGTGGTCTAACGGATGAGTTGAGGGGGCGCCCAGAAGCGCCCAATTGGAGCCGCGGACAGACAATCTCTTCCCGCGCCCGCGGCGATACTACCGACTCTCACGGCCCCCTCCAACCATTGTTAGAGCGCACGCGCGTCAAAGCCGGAGCAGATACACGGGCGCGAGAGCCGCCACGGCGGCGACAACCTGGAGTAAGAGAATTGGCGCCGCCTTTCGCGGAGCCCGCGGAAGCCACCTGAGCGCGAAATACGTGATGACTGGCAATTGACCGGCCATTAGGAGCTGCCAGGTATGGGCCGTAGCGCCTTCATCGCCGCCCGGACGAGGGAGGCCGTTGATCGCAAGGTACCCAAGCACGAGGGACAACGCGGCCAACGACATCGCGAGAGGAATCCAGGCGCTGGGCTTTTTAAGCGTTGAGAGATCCATCGATGCCTCCGAGCGCGGCACGTGCGCTCTGACGGATGAATTGGAGCCGCGGGTGCACACTGTCTTCCAGCACCCACGGCGACACTACGAGCGATCACGGCCCCCTCCAACGATTGTTAGACGGCGCATCCCGGTGACCAGAACGTCTCCGGGACAACGACGCCTGAAAGTACAGCAGCAGCACGCCCCAGACCACCACGACCGCGCCTAGTGCCGCCGCGAACAGGTCCACATAGTGGCCGACGCTGTCGGGCTGGCCCCAGCCGAACATCGGTAGTACTTGGAGAGCTTCAAATACATGGCTCAGCGCGACGATGATGAAAAGGATCGCGCCCAAGACGAGCAAGAGCGTAGCGGCACTCCGGCGAGACCTGTTCAGGACTATCGACGAGATCAGAAGCGCAGAGGTGAGCGTGAGTCCCAGAAGCGCCTTTGGAACTGATGCGCCCATGTTCGCGCCGTCTAACGGATGAGTTGAGGCGGCGCCCAACCACGCCCGATGGGAGCCGCGGGCGCACACTCTCTTCCCGCGCCCGCGGCGACACTACCGGCGATCACAGCCCCCTCCAACGATTGTTAGACCGCACTTCCAAGGTCCATAAAATCGGAAGGCCATTCGAATTCGGAGAGTCTGAGGTACGAGATCCACCTTGTCTTCTCTAGGACCTCCTTTAGTGTCGGGCTGACAAAGTATTTCATGTCATCCACCATCAACATCCGCGGCCCGTCCATCGCTAGGTCGTAGATATCCTGAAGGCACTGGCCGACGCGTAGGCGTAGGCAAGTGTGCGTGGTGCGTTCCTCACCTGTCCATGGATCGCATAGGACCGCCTCCTCGGAGCTCACCACCCCTTCTACTCCAATGGTCCTTAGGAATTCAGCAAACTCATTTTCAACCAATACAAACCGAAACCCAGGAATGAATGGTGGAACCAGGCCACGGTAGAGCTGATGAAAGCGGCCCGAACCGATTTCATTGAACGGAGCAGCTGGCACGGACGAGATGTGAAAAGGGAGCGCCATAAAGTGCGGTCTAACAGAGGAGTTGAGGGGGCGCCCAGAAGCGCCCGATTGGAGCCGCGGGCGCACACTCTCTTCCCGCGCCCACACTACCTCACGGCCCCCTCCAACGATTGTTTAGGCGCGCTGTCACAGCCTAACAAAGTATGGAATTGCAATGAGCCCCGCTCCCAGTATGACGAGCAGAATAGTGTTCGAGACGAAATACGGGAAGATCATGAGGGCAACGCCGCAGACCAGTGGCACTACCGTCCTCTGCCGTCTGCCGTACACGAAGAAGGCCAGCCCAATCGACCCGAATAGCAACCCCCATAGAAGAGATGACGTGTCCAAATGCGTTAGTAAAGCGCCCTACAGGGCGCCCCCTCAACTTCACTAGAAGCGCCCGATTGGAGCGTCTTTCCCAGCGCCCGTGGCGAGACTACCGACTCTCATGGCCCCCCTCCAACGATTGTTAGGCGTCGTCAATGCCGACTCCGCTCCCTCTAGCGTGGGGCGCTAAGTGATCTTGCACTGAAGGGATGCGCTCCCAGCACCTTCGCGCGCAAAGACAACGCACTTCGATCCGTCCCGAAAGACATGCTCACAGGCAGTGCCACCTATTGGGGCGGGCCCGGTCCAGCATTCATCCGCTGGGCTTTGAGCGGCGTGCGACCGCTCCACGGCGAATGTCAGCGTTAGACCGATGACACCCGCAACTACAGCACCAAGAGCGAGTACGTTCGCGCGCATGTGCGATCTCCTACCAGGCTTGTCGTGACCAAGCCTCGCTAAATCAGGGGCACAGCGGCGCTGACGCTGGAGGCTAATGCCACGATTATGAGGGCCAGCCGACCGAACTTGGCAATCGGCCGAGACCAGGCTGCTACAGCGTCAATGGTCCAAACTAAGACATGCACGAATCCGACAATGGACAGCGCGCCGAGAAGAACGCTGACGACGGTGATGCCTAGAGGTCGTGCCATGCGTGCGCTCTAACAGATGAACTTAGGGGGCGCCCAGAAGCGCCTAATTGGAGCCGCGGGCGCATACTCTTTCCCAGCGCCCGCGGCGAGACTACCGACGCTCACGACCCCCTCCAACGATTGTTAGGCGTCACCCCTGAGCACCTGCACCCCACGCATCGCGCGCGCGGCCGCGTAGAAGGCAACTAGCGCCGGTGCAGCAAGCCACAACCAGAAGCCGAGGAGAACTTGCTCGATGTTCATGCGCGCTCCGCCCTCGTCCCACGGAACAGAGAATAACCACTTTCCACCCATAGTTAATGTGTAGCCGAGAAGCACCGCCGAAAATCCGAACCAGAATGCAGCTCGGAACCTACCCAGGAGCAGCAAGGCGCACGAGGCAAAGAAAGCGGGATTCGCGAGCCACGCACCTCCGAGTGGTGGGGCAAACAGCAGTGCAACTACACCTAATACGAGCACTTTATAGCCGCGCCAAGACTCTGCTGAGCGCCATTCAATCGCGGGATAGACGAGTGACGCGCAGTAGAGTGCGACTGCGATAGCCGAAACCAGGAGCGACCAGTAAAGATCATCGCGTTTCATACATTCGAGGATGACGTTCATGCCCCGCCACTGCGATGCCCGAGCTCACAAATGCGAAGTCCGTCGACCAAAAAGGGCGCACTGCCCCCCGTAACGCCTAACGGATGAGTTGAGGGGCGCCCAGAAGCGCCCGACTGGAGCCGCGGGCGCACAATCTCTTCCCGCGCCCGCGGCGCGACACTACCGACGTTCACGGCCCCCTCCAACGATTGTTAGAAGTAGAGCTACGCGCCTGGCTGGAGCTCATACACTACGTTCACGCTCTTTGAAATCCTGATCTTGGCTGGCGCCAGCAGGCTTTCCGCCGACTTTTTATATGCCGTAACCGCCATCTCTGACGGCATGCCATTCATGGCTGAGCCACTATAGGAGAGGCCGAATTCAGCAGGGAGGCTCTCGAAGGCGATCTCTGCGATGGCGTGCACGGAACCGATGCGTCGACCGAACTGGGCCGCCAGACGGTCGGCTCTGGTCCTCGCATCCTGCGCGGCGGAATCAAGCACGTCCGCCTCAATCTTTGCTCTGTCGCTTCGATCAAAGGCTGCACTGAAGTCCGCTGTATTGGACAACTCGAGAAGCGACCGCGCCATCTGCGGGTACTTTGCGAGGTCCCGCCCAATTACCTTTACCTTGCGAGAGACCTGATAACCGTCGGGAACTGACTGACTTCTATTCTCGTCCCAGTGCGTCCGAAGGGTCTTGTCAATTCCCGACGCGTCAATGTCCCCCTCCTGAATCGACCCTGCGGCCAAGATATTCAGCACGGAGCTAAATGTGGCGTCCGCAGCTGCAGCAGCGAGCTTTGGGTCCCGATTTCGGGCGACGATCGTGAAGCTGAGTCGCACCATGTCCGGAGGAGTGTCAAGCCGAGCGGCACCTGCGGCAAAGACAAACGGGTACTCCGGCAGTGGCGACGCCGTCGCACCAATTGCACCGAAGCCAATCACTAGAGCCAGAATACGCGCCAACACGTCACGCTCCTTCTAACTGTGAAGTTTGAGGGGCCGGACGACCACGTCGGACAGGCGACGCGGGCGCACAATGCCTTCCAGCGCCCGCGGAGCCCGGAGCGCTGCGCATCACGGACCCCTCGAACGACTGTTAGCTGCCATCAGTGCCGATCCTGTGGCGCGTCCACTCACTTTGCGATGTCTTGCGCTCGGCCTCCCACCCCACTTCAAGATCGACAATCGCACGCAGCGATGGGTCTCGCTTGAGCATCTCGGTTTTTTCCATGACCACCGGCTTTGATAGTGGCTCGACATCATCATAGAACTGCCACCCATCAGGACCATCATCGTGAACGACGCGCATCACAGGATGACGACCTTGTGCCACCGCGGGAGTAGTAATTACTACGGGCTCCTTCGGATCATCCCAATTTGATGCAGCCATTGCAGCTGACGCCAGAAGTAGAAGAGTCGGTAAAACGAGCGATCGGTGCATGGCAGCTAACGGATTGAGTTGAGGGGGCGCCCGGAAGCGCCCGATTGGAGCCGCGGGTGCACAATCTCGTCCAGCGCCCGCGGCGAGACTACCGCCGCTCACGGCCCCCTCCAACGACTGTTAGGCGGCAACCTCGACGTAGTCGACACGACTCGAGGGTGGCGGAATCGGAGTGCCGTCCGCACGCATCCCTTCAAGATGAAACTCAATGGCTTCACGGGTGGAGCGTTCAGTTTCCTCAACCGTTGTGCCAGTGGCCACGCAGCCGGGCAGGTCCGGGACGTACGCGGAGAAATTCGCTCCGGCGTTCTCAATGACAATCGCGTAGCGCATGGTCAGTTACCTTATCTCTTCAGGCCCGACTGCTTCAGAATACTGTTCAGCGTGCCTGGTGCCAAATCATCACTGCGCGAAGTAAGATCTCGGTGACCCCTAAGGTGGGGGGGCGTAAGCGGAGGATTGATCCAGACTCTGGAGTTGAGCCAGTTCTTCACGCAGCTGTGCTGCTTGCGCGCGCAGCGCTGGGGCCTGGAGACGGGCGGGAGCGCCAACGGCCGTTCCGATCGCATTCATGGTCTTAGTGATGCCTTGGGTGATGGCATTATCGTTCTTGTGTTTGGCGTTCTCACCCATATTGGCGAGCTCGTTAGCGCTAATGTCGTCTTGCAGTGCGTCGGTCTCCAGTCCGGCAATTTGCGCGCGGAGCTCCCGAATGCGCACACGGCGCTGGACTGTCTCGATGGCGGGGTCGCTCGCGGTGGGGCCCGTGTGGCACTGGTCGTCGTCGCGCCGCTCCAGATCGAAGCAAAGGTCCCGGAGATTGTTCTCGGCCTCGGTGTTGCCCTGGTCCTTAGCGAGGCGATACCAGGCTATAGCCCTCGCGTTATCTTGCTTCACGCCTTGCCCATACTGATACATCCAACCGAGTTGGTTTTCCGCGTTGGCACTTCCCAGCGCGGCGGCTCTGTAAAGCCACGACCAGGCCTTGTCATAGTCGATCGCCACACCGACGCCATTTTGAAAGTTGTAGCCGATGTTTTCCATGGCTTCAGCGTTGCCATCTCCTGCGGCTTTGTAATACCAGGCGAAGGCCTCCTCGTAGCTTTGAGGTTGGCCCCATCCTTTCTCCGCCATGAACCCTAGATTGGTTTCTGCGTTGGAGTTCCCATGACTGGCGGCGCGGCGATACCAGTCCAAGGCCTGTGCATAGTCGCGCTTGACCGCCCACCCGCACTGGTAAAAGTAGCCGACTTCATTGTCGGCGGCCGCGAGATCCTGGGCCGCCGCCTCGAGGTACCATTTGAAGGCCTGCTTGTCGTCACGGTCGACCCCCAGGCCACTCTGGTACATGACTCCCAGGTTGTACTCGGCCTGCGCATAGCCCGTGTTTGCCGCCATGTGGTAGTAATTCAGAGCGCGCTTGTAATCCCGCGGCAGGCCAAACTTGTGTTGATGCATGTAACCCAATTGGTTCAGCGCTGGCGCATAACCTTGGTCGGCGGACTTGCGATACCAGGTCAGAGCCTGGCCGTAGTCCTGCGCAACTCCGCGGCCATCGAAATAGTAGTTCCCCAGCGCGAACTGCGCTTGCGCGTCCCCCGCAGCGGCTGGCGCGCGAAGATCGTAAAAGCCATTGTCCGCCGGTAGTGCCGTCGCGTGAGCCGCCGGTTGTACAGGTGCCTGTGCAGACGCCTGTCCGGGAGTTTGAGCACGGACAGTGTTAGCCAGGCAGAACGCCAATAAAGCCACTGAAGTGGCCCTGTTCCGAATGCTCATAGAGGCGCGAGGAATCTTGGAGACCAGTCTTAGCCTATCCCTGGCCCCTAAACGGTACCGGAATCTCGTCTAAGTTCTTACATCCTGGAAGCTCCAAAGCGCCCAGTCACCTCCACGGATGCCTCCTATGGGTACTCGCGGGCGCACACTGTCTTCCCGCGCCCGCGGCGAGGCTACCGTCGTTCACGGCCCCCTCCAACGATTGTTAGACGGCAGAGGAGTCACGAAGGACGCCGGCGCCCATACTTCGCGACATGCTGGGGGAACCACTCCTCATATGCAGGGTAAGCGATCCCGAGCACTGACACCTCCATAGCTTCCGGTCCGCGTACGTCCGAGCTGTCCTCCAAGCTGACGCTGCCTCCGCCGGGAAGCACAGAGCCGTCCGCGGTGCGGACCGTTAGGCCCAGAGCAGCCTGTGACGACCCGAAGGACTCGCGAACCGCCTCCTGAATCGCGCCGTACGCAGGAGCTGGTATGAACCGCCCTCCAGCAACGCCCATCGGCGGGTCACCCCATTCCAGGTCCGTCTCCCCGATGAGTTGATCATGACTAAAGACGGTGAACCTGTGCACGCGCTTCTCTGCCGTCTAACGGCGAAGTTGAGGGGGCGCGCGAAGGCGCAGGCCGCGCATAGGTCGAACAAAGCTCATCGGGCGGACCGAAAGCGGCCGAACGAGCGACGCGGGCGCATACTTTCTTCCAGCGCCCGCG